>Ga0194132_10002507_pt1 | contig 34161 bp, 22 predicted proteins | sample TA2KigOf80mmetaG_FD_148612 | JGI IMG/M metagenome (GOLD analysis project Ga0194132, IMG submission 148612) | Freshwater microbial communities from Lake Tanganyika, Tanzania - TA2015054 Kigoma Offshore 80m | ecosystem: Environmental > Aquatic > Freshwater > Lake | place: Tanzania: Lake... | reverse complement strand
TCTTTGACACTACATGGCCGTTGAAAATATACACAACTCGATTACGGCAGCAAGAACACGCGTACAGGCGCTCAAACCGTTTCAGCCCCGTGGCCTCGGTCTCCCGCTTCGGATCCCGGTGAAGTGCTATTAGGAAGGGTCCGCTTACTGGGTCTGCCCGGCGAGCGCCGGACCGGCCCCAGCTATCATCATCATGGCCGCAGTAAGCACGGCAGTCCCATTGCCTGCTACTTCTCCAACTCCGCCTTAAGCACTGGCATTCGCGACTGCGCGTACTCCGTGCCGTACTTCAGCGGAATGATCACTCCCAACTTCGCCGCTAACTGGCCACGGCGCACCGCGTCAGTCCCCGCCCATTCCCGTAGCGCCTGGACAGTCTGATCGACGCGTGCATTATCATTCGACTTCTGGATCAACTGCCGCAGCAGCGCGACCATCTCCGGCGGGTCCGGCTCTGTACTGCGCATCGAGCCCATGGACCGGGCCCGCTCGCGACCGGCCTCCAGCTCGGCCACCGTCATCACGCGTCCGCCCACGTGTTTCGCGGCTTCGGCCAGGATCCGGGGCGCATCCACCATCCCCGGCTGGATGATCGCGAAATTCGCGGTCACGGCACCCTTGTTGGCGACCAGCGCCGTCACCGCAACATTCTTGTTGAGCCCGTACGCCCCGGGGCCCTCGACGCCGTCGGCCGACACGCCCACCGCCGACTGAAGCCGCAGCGACTTGATCACAGCCTGCATGCGGCGCTCACCCTCCACCTTGTCCGGACACAGGTAGACCCAAAGCGTCGCGAGTCCGGCCGCGGCGCGATCCTGCGCGTACGTCTCGACCGGCTGCATCAGGGCCGCGACATTACGGTCGAGCTGATGCAGGAACACAACCATCGTGGGCGCGCCCGCGTGCCGGCCGATGAAATCCACTTCTGTTCCCGCGTCCACCGTATTCACCATCAGGACCTTGAACGGCGGCAGTTGCTCGCCGGCCTGTGGACCGGAGAAGGGAGTCCCCTGGGCCAGCAGGGCCAACGCCCCGGCAAATAAGCACAGCATGGTCCTCATTGATATCTCCTTATCGATCGAACACGAATGCGCGGCTGTTGAGGAGGCTCCAGACCAGGTCCTCGAGGGCAGCATCCGGATCCTTAGCCGCGGCGATGCGGCTGAGCCAGAAGTCCAGCTCTGCTCCCGTAGGCGCACGGCTCAGCGCGGCCCAATAGAACTCTTCGGCGATCCGCGCGGGCGAGTGGTTCTGAGCCCTCAGACTCCGCAGCCGTCCTTCAGGGGCGGCGAGCTTTGCGTTGATCACGGGACCGTTCAGGAAGTGCAATGCCTGCCGGACACCACCGGCCGCGGGATTCGGCGCGTCGCAACTCCCCTCGCGCAGGCAGCGGCCACACACATCGAGCAGGTAGGACTCGGTCTGCGAGTCAAACACCGCAGACGCCTTCGCACCCAGCGGGAGCTTCCCGAATTGGTCCGGTGCGCCGGTCACCTGGCTGATGGCGTTGGCCAGGGCGTAAGCACCCAACGGAGCGGCCAGAGCACGCGAATAGAAGCGGTCGTCCGTGGCGTTGACCGTGTTCGCAACCCCGCTGCGTTGATAGGCGCGCGACGCGGTGATCTCGCGAATGAGCGACTTCAGCGAGTAGCTACGCGCGAAGTGGGCCGCCAGATCGTCGAGCAGTTCCGGATGCGATGCCGCGTTGCTCACACTCAGTCCGTCCACGGGTTCGATCAACCCGCGTCCCATCAGCCGCGCCCAAACACGGTTGGCGAACGAGCGCGCAAAGTAGGCGTTCGACGGAGAAGTGAGCCAGGCGGCGAGCGCGGCGCGGCGGTCGGAGTGATCCGGGTTGGATGCGCTGCCATCAGGGAATCCCGGCACGACCGGCTTCATCGTCTTGGGATGATCGATCTCACCGTGTCCCGCGATCCTGACGCCCGTCTCGGTGCGGTTCACGCGGACGAAGAACGAAACGAACTGGTGGTATTGCGTCTGGGTCCAACTATCGAACGGATGGTCGTGGCACTGCGCGCAGCGGGATCGCGAGCCCATGAGAGACTCCGTGGCGAGCTCAGCGAGCAGCTTTGGATTCGAGTCCTGGCGGAGAAAATTCACCGCTGGATTCGCATCCGCTTCACCGGAAGCCGTCAGCATCTCGCGGACTGTCTCATCGAACGGCGCGTCGCGCGCGATGCGGTCCTTGAGCCAGTTCGCGAAGGGCAGCAGGTGGCTCTCGCCGATCTGCTTCGAACTCGTACGGAACAGGTCGAGCAGCCAGATCGTCCAGAAGTTCGCGAAGTCCTCGGTTTCGAGCATCGCGGCGATAGCCGCGGCCCGCTTATGAGCATCGGGTGAGGAGACGAAGGCGCGCGCCTGAGCGGCCGTGGGAAGGGTGCCGGCGAGATCAAGCGATGCACGGCGCAGGAACTCGGAGTCCGTGCAGTCCGCTGAGGGGACCAGACGCAGCCAGCTCATTTTCCGGTTGATGCTTTGATCGATGAATGCCCCCGCCGGACTGGCCCGGCTCACGGGACCCGCGAATGTCAGCCCCGCGCGCGCGACGGCGAACTTGCCCATGTAGCGCGCCGTTACTCCCGTCTCTCCGGAGCGCACCACGGTCACCAAGCCGGCATCGGACACCTGCGCGATGCCGTCATCATTTGAGGAATAGAGAGCGAATGGCGTGACATCGTCGATTGATCCGTCGCTGAAGTGCGCGCGCACCGCGAGTTGGATCTTCATCGAAACGTTCGGCGCCATGATCGAGAGCGGGGCCACCTCCAGCCGCTCGATGCGCCTTCCGCGACCGCTGCCGTATGGCGCTCCGGCGGCGATCCAGGAGACCAGCATGCGATAGGTTCCGCTATCGGTGCCAAACCGCTTGCCTCCGCCGTGCGCGATCTGGAACGACGCCTTCTTGGCCAGCAGGCTGTCCTCTGGCTTCACCAGGTTCAGACGGCGGCCGCGATAGGCTCGAACGATCGCCACGTAGTCGGCCTCAGGATCGTAGCCGAGCAGCGACAGCTTGAATCCGCCTTGACCGCTGCCCGAGCCGTGGCAGGCGCCGGAAAAGCATCCAGCCTTCACCAGCCGCGGTTGCACGCGCGTGACGAAGTCGGGAGCCGTGCCCACCGCCATCGCCGCGGCCAACAGCAGTGTCACCGGGCCAGTTCCTCACGGAGAGTGTTGAGCAACTGGCGCGCCTCGTCCGATTCGCAGATCTCGAGCACCGCGGGAATGCGCCTGACGACGTACTGCTTGCGCTCACCGGATGCCGCGGCCCAGGCACGAATCTCCTGTGTGGTCCGCTTGGCGGCAATTCCGGTCGCGTGCGGCGGCGTCATCCGCGCGAACGCTTCCGCCAACTGCGGTGGATCGGGCTGGAGCGTCTCCTCGAGCTTTTCCTGCGTAAGCCAGAGCGTGCGGGAAGGCCCACGGGCAAGCCACAGGTCGGACGGAACGCGCCCGCCCACCAGTTTCACGCACTCGGCGATGATCTTTTGCGCTTCCGATGCTCCCGGCTGGACGATCGTGCGATTGTAGAGCACCTTGCCGCCCTTGGCCACGATTGCCGTGACCGCGACCTGCTTGTTGAGTCCGTACGCGCCTGGACCTTCCACGCCGTCAAGCGACACCGCGACGGGCACGGTGAGAGACAGCGACTTCGCCACGGCCCGCATACTCCGCTCGCCATCCACGCGGTCCGGCGCGAGGTAGACATAGAGCACGCGGAGATCCGGGCGGCCAGCGGCGTAGCGGTCGCACGGCCACAGCGTGCGATACACGTTGCGGTCAATGTCGCGGAGGAACACGAGCAGTACGGGAGCGTCGCCGTAACGCGCGATGAAGTCCACTTCCTGGCCGGAGTCCGGTCCCGACGCTGCCAACGCCTTGAAAGGCGGCAGCGGCTCGCCCGGCTGAGGTCCGGAGAAGATTTGCTCCTGCGCGAACAATGGCGCAGTGCAGACCGCAAGCCAGCTCAGGTACTTCATTGCCCGATTTCCTTTATTGAGAATCTACCGTCAGTACTGCCCCAGGCGACGCGGGACCCGCTCGTGGCGACAGCCTGCGGCCATGCGCCGGATTCAAGCGTGGCCAGGCGCGCGACCATTTCGCCCGAAGCTGGCGAAATGAGGCGCACCGTGGAGTCCGCAACACCGGCGGCCAGGAGTCCCCGCGGCCCGATGTCCAGCGCCAGGACCGGCGCATCGAACCCGCGCAGGATCCGCTTCATCCGGCCGTTTGATGGGACCCACACGCGCACTGTCGCGTCGGCCGATGCCGTGTAAAGCTCGTCGCCAGCGGCTGAGAAGACCAGACCTTCGACGGCGCCATTGTGGTTCGTAAGTGCGCGCAGAAGCGAGCCATCAGTGGCGCTCCACAGGCGCACGGAGCGGTCGGCACTAGCCGATGCGAGGGTTGCTCCGTCGTGAGCCCACGCGACCGCCATCACGGGTCCCGCGTGCCCTTCGAGCCGCTTCTGCGTGCCACCGGACGAGACATCGGCGACGTGGGCACGGTGGTCCGCCGAGGCTGCGGCGAGCGATTTCGAGTCCGGTGAGAATGCCGCGCCGTACATCACGTCGCCACCGCGGGCGATTGTCTGTTGCAGGACGAACGTACCGGTGGACCACAGCTCCACCGCACCCGCGACGCCCGGCGTCCCCCCAGCAACCGCGAGCCACTTGCCGTCGGGACTCCAAGCGACGCCGAACACCTGGCTGAGGCGGGATGTGATCCGCTGTTCCACAGTTCCTGTGATGCGCACCTGATTGCCGCCCGCCACCGCCAGACGCGAACCATCGGGGGAGAATCGGACGCAGGTGATCGCGTGGTCCGCAAACAGCGGCGCGGCAAGCACAATCGCCACCAGCCGCATGTCAGCCCGCCGCGATCTTGCTGAGGTAGCGGCCGCCGTCCACTAAACGGATCGGGCGGCCGTCCGGTGACTGGAACGTTTTGTGGGGATCGACGCCAAGGTGTGTGAAGATACTGTGCGCCAGATCCTGGGGTGTCACAGGCTCGTCGGAGGGCAGCTCGCCGCTGGCATCGGTGCGTCCGATCACCTGTCCCGCGAACACACCTGCACCCGCGAGCAGCGCGGAGTTGGCGCGCGGCCAGTGATCGCGGCCTCCGGAGGGGTTGATCTTGGGCGTGCGTCCGAACTCGCCCATCAACACGACGAGCGTGTTCTTTAGCATCCCGCGCTGGTCCAGGTCCTCGATGAGGGCACTGTAGGCCTGATCGAGTCCCGGGAGCTTACCGGGGAATCCATACGTCAGGTTGTAGGCGATCTGAATGTGGGTGTCCCAGCCTGTGTCGGAGACGGTGACAAAACGCGTTCCAGCTTCAATCAAGCGGCGCGCGAGCAGAAGGCTCTGGCCGAGCTTGAAGCGGCCATAGCGGCTGCGCGTTTCGGGCGTCTCCTTCGACAGGTCAAACGCGGCCTTGGCTTGGGGCGAGGTCACCAGCCGGAACGCCTGCTCGAAATGGCTGTCTCGATCGGCGCCCTTCGGGTGATTCTGATGGGCGCGGTCAAATGAGTCGAGCTTGGCAACCATGGCGCGCCGGTCCCTGAGCCGCTCTTCGCTCAGACCGATGGGCAGGTCGAGGTCGCGCACCTTGAAGTCCGGGCGCGAAGGATCCGATCCGGCACTGAACGGGCTATACGCACCGGGCAGATATCCGGATCCCATGTAGGGACGCGGCGACGGGACCGCGATGTAGGCGGGCATTGCGCCGCGGCCACCGCGTTCCTTGCTCACCGCGGATCCGTGGCTCGGAAAGGCGATAGCGGGCGTGGGCTTGTATCCAGTGATCCAGTAGTGGCCCGCCTGGTCGTGCTCGCCGATTTCCGATGTGAGCGTGCGGATCAGCGTCACGCGGTCCATGATGGCGGCGATGCGCGGCAGGTGTTCACACACATGCACGCCAGCAAGTTTCGACCGTACGGGCTTGAAGCTGCCCCGCACCTCGACTGGCGCGTCCGGCTTCAAGTCGAAGGTTTCGAGGTGGCTCGGACCACCGTCGAGCCAGATGAAAATGCACGATGTATCCGGCAGTGCTGCCGCTGCGCGCGCCCGGCTCCACTCAGGCAGGGTGAGACCAAGGAATCCGAGCGATCCGATTTGCAGCACATCGCGGCGGTTCATAGAATTCAGTCTACTGGATATCCGCTTCACTCAGCAAGACCGTCTGAGGCGCCCGCGAAGCGATCGTGTTGTCTCGATGGTTTCCGGTGCCGGTCTCGGTCGCGAGACGCTACTCGAGGCCTTGTGCTGAGCAGCGCTGCCCAAGTGTCGCGGATCCCACGACACGAGCCCGCTGAGTCAAAGGGATATCCACCTTCAGTCTAACGCCTTCCAAGCGGCCGGACTTGAGCGGCAAGTGTGTCGCGGAACCGCCTCGCCTGCGCAGCCAGCCGTGCGGCCTCCCCACCGTTGCTCTTCAAGCGGTCGTGCGACTCGCCCACGTCTTCGCCCAGGTGAAACAGCGCCGTGGGCTCAAGCGTTTTCTCGTTCAGGTGGGCTTTCCACTCGTTGACGCGGATCGCCTGGAGTTTCGGGATCTCGTAGCCGGGAGTGGGTTCCGTGGATCCAGGCTCGCCAAACAGGTCCGCGCCGAAGTAGTAGAACGTGTCCTGTGCGGACTTCGCTCCCGGTGCGCGGCGCAGAAGCGGCCACTGCGATTTGCCGTCCACCACGCGGCCGGAAGGCAGCCGCGCGCCTGCGATCTCCGCGAAAGTCGGCAGCAAATCCATCGTGGTGACGATCTCACCGTTGACCCGTCCGCCCGGGATCCGGCCTGGCCAACGCATGATCGCCGGCACACGCGAGCCGCCTTCCCACTGCGTGCCCTTCCCGTTGCGCAGCGGACCCGCGGAGCCGCCGTCGACACCGTACTGCAGCCACGGTCCGTTGTCCGATGCGAACACGACCATCGTGTTCTGATCCAGACCCAATTGAGCGAGGCGGTCGAGGATCCGGCCAACCGAGGCGTCCAACTCTTCCACCGTGTCGCCGTAGAGCCCGCGAGCCGAACGGCCCGCAAAGTTGGCACTGGCGAACAGCGGAACATGCGGCATCACGTGCGCCATGTAGAGGAAGAACGGACGCGCGCGGTTCGACTCAATAAATCGAAGCGCGGCATCGGTGAAGCGTCCGGTGAGTTGGGACTGGTCGGGATTCTGCTCAATCACCTCCTCCTGCTCGATTAAGGGGAGGGCCTTCGGGAATCCGCCACCCGGCGGGAACTCCGTGCCCTGGCCCGCGTACCCTGTGTATCCGGCGCGCTTGCGTATCGCCGCAAGCATCGGATGCGGCTGCTGTCCGAACGGCATGCGTGGATGGTAGGGCCACATGTCATTCGAGAATGGAATTCCGAAGTACCGGTCGAATCCGTTGCGCAACGGCGAGAACTTGGGATCGTCACCCAGGTGCCACTTGCCGGTCATCATCGTCGCATAGCCAGCCTGCTTGAGCACTTCGGGGATCGTCACCTCATCCGGATGGATGCCGGTCACAAATCCAGGAAGATGGTTGAACGCCAGGCTATTGCGCGGCGGATAGCATCCCGTGAGCAAGGCCGCCCGCGACGGGCCGCACACTGGCTGCGCGTAGAAGCTGGTAAACCGGACTCCATCCCGCGCCATGCGGTCGAGGTTTGGCGTGCGGATGTTGGGTGAGCCGTAGCAGCCGAGGTCACCGTATCCGAGGTCGTCGGCGAGGATCACGATGAAGTTCGGCTTGCGGCCGCCGGACTGCGCGAACGCCGTGCCCGCGGAAGAGGCAAGGAACGCGCGGCGCGTCACCGGACGTGCTTCTCCAGGAAAGCGAACGCGCGAGTATGAAAGGTCGCGCCCGCCCGGGGCGCGATATAGATGTCGTGCGCGACGCCCGCATCCTTGAGCTTTGCGGCCAGAGCGCGTCCGAACGGCGCCTTGTGGACGCCCTCTTCCTGATTCTCATGGACGATGAAAACCGGCGGTGCCGTCCGTTGCACGCGGTGGATCGGCGATGCATCACGGAGCTGCGACAGCAGGAATCCAGCGGGCTTCTCGTACTCGTCAACCGTTGTGTCAAACAGCGCGGTCAATGCTTCGCCACGCGGAACACGGGGGCTGATCGCTTGAAGATCCGTCGGACCCCACAGGTCCACTACGGCGCGCACCTTCGACGGATTCTTGAACGCCACGTGCATGGCCAAGTGCGCGCCAGCCGAGCCGCCCAGCAGCACGACGCGCTTCGGATCGAGGTTCCACTCCTTGGCCTTCCCCAGGACGAAATGCAGCACGGCCTCGGCGTCATCGCCTGGAACCGGCCACACGTGTTTGGGCGTCATGCGGTAGTCCGCCGAGACCAGCGAATATCCAGCGTTCATCAATTGACGGAGGAAACCGTTGTATTGATCGAGGTCGCTCTTCCACCCGTTGCGCCAGCCGCCACCGTGGTACTCGATCACAACCGGCGTGGGCTTGGGGGAGTCTACCAGGTACGCATCGAGCCGCTGCATCACGGGGTCGTCGCCACCGTATTGAACGTTGGAGATGGTGCGCAGGCGCGGACGCTCGATCGCCGCGCCCGGCCGCTCCTGCCGGAACCGTTGGTCGTGCTCGGTGAGCCGCTTCGACACCATTTGCGCGCGCTGCTTCTCACTGAGCTCAAGGCGCCAGGATGCGGCGTTGTTCGTCGTGGTGATCTCGCTGAGCTTGCGATCCGGGTCGATGCGGACCTCAACCGTGTCGCCCTCCATCATGGTGTCGCGATGGAGCCAGGTGCCCACGGTGATGTTCTCCTCTTGGAGTCCGTTGGGGGCGGCAAGGTGTGAGACCACGGCGCGCTCCAGCAGGTGGAGCCCTTTGTCGTCTTTCCGGAAGAAAGCGACTTCAAAGTTCTCCGCCGGCGCCGCACCCACGCTGTGGATTGTCGCCTCGATCTGATCGGAAGCTGCGTTCCAGCGAATGTCGCGCGCGGTCAACGCGAGATCGGGCCGTGGCGACGCGGGCGCTGGTGCGCCGATCCGCTCGATTTCGATCCGGACTTCGCGCATCGGCGGAATGCGCACGGGGATCACTTGTCCGCGCTCACGAATCGAGACCTCTTGCGTGGAATCGCCTGCCGTGATCCGGTAGCGCGCATCGGGAGCCAGGCGCCAGGGCCTGATTCCCACCGGTCGCGGTTGCGGGCCGAACGAATAATATAAAATGCTCAGCCTGTTGTCCGAAGCCTGTTCGACGAGCGCGGCAAAGTCACGGCCGGCACCCGCATAGGTGACCGCGTGATGCGGGAAGCCCTGAAATCCGATTTCTGACAGCGCACCGGTCATGTAGGAAGCCATCCGCGGGTTGTATCCGATGCGGTCGGTCATCACTGCCTCGGTGGTCATGTGCGGCCACCGCTGGCGGACGTTGGCGTTGATGGCGCTCAGATCCTCAACGAGGAACTTCCTGTCGCCCGTCAGCCGCCACTTCACGTAAGGGCGCGCGGACTGCATCAGGAACTCGTCGTAGCGGCGGTCGCCAGTGAGATCCCGCAAGACGAAGAACGCGTCAGCGAAGTGCTGGTGCGTGCGGATCTCCGCCGTCAGCGGATCCGATGGATTCGCGCGGATGAAGTCGTGGGTGGCCTCGAAGGGCTCGAGGTATTTCTTGTCACCCGTAGCCGAATACGCGGCCAGCATCAGCGAATGCAGGTACCACAGGTAATCCGGCCAATCCCCGCCGGCGCCAAGTCCTGGCTTTCCGCGCCAGGATGCCTCCCCGCCGCCCACTTCGTCCGCGAACGAAACCTGCGAGGGCATGATGCCGCGTGGCTTGCTTTTCGCCGTGGACATGGCCGCGGCGTGCCAAGAGTCCGCATGCTCGATGAGCAGCTTTCGCGCCGCTGGATTTCCGCTGTACCACACCATCCACGGCACGCCGCCGAAGGCGCGGTAGTTGATCGCCGCCTCGACGTCTTCCGCGCCCTTGCCCGGAGTCAGGTCCATCGAGTAACGCGTGGCGTCGAAGTGATTTCCGCGAAAATGGCGGCGTCCATTGGCGTTGACACCTGTGAGGTAGTCGCGGAAAAAGCGAAGTGTCCGCAGGTTCCAATTGAGATAGCGCGGATTCCCGTACTGCACACCAATGAGGTAAGGCACGGAGTTCCCCTGGTCCTCCGCGGCGTGCTCGGCATCGGAAAAATGCGCCGAGAAGACACGCCGGTGATCGAGGTTGCCGGAAGTCCAGAAGCCTTCGGTGAAACGCTCCAGCATGCGCGCGACCTTCGGTGACGCGTCCGGGTTTACAAACCAGTTGAGGACCCACACGGGCATGATCTCGACGTCGTCGTTCCATCCGCCGCCGAGTGACCCGTCGGGGCGCTGGCGGAAGTCCGCCCAGTACTCGGCAAAGTCGAGATTCTGATTCCATGCGCGCCGGAGCAATGCCGCCCACTGCGGTGCGTCCGGCGGCGCGGGATACTCGTTCAGCTTCCAGTCCTTCGGGGACCACTCGTTGTGCAGGTACAGGCGCACGTACGGATCGCGCGGGTGCCGCTTTTCGACGTCGCGCAGGAGTTCGCGGCCGTACTCCGAAGTCGGCGTTGGCGAAAACGGGAATGATCCGGCGAACATGCGTCCCGTATAGATGAGTCCTTTGTCGTGGAACGGATGTCCGGGTCCGAACTGGCGCCAGATTGAGTGCGCCTTATAGAATCCGGCGATTGTGCCCATCTCGTTATTGCCGCTCGACCGCTCATAGAAATGCCCACGCGCCTCTTGCACCAGGGCGATCTCTTCCGCCAGATCATCGCCTGGCTTCACCGCGCGCCTGGCGAGCGCCAGTAACCGCGCTTCCTCGCGCCATGGAGTGTCCGCACGGCCCGCCTTTTCGAACAGGGTCCACGCTTCGCTAGAGGGAGCCTGCCACGGACGGATCCGGAGTCCCATGAGTCCGGCGACCGTAAATGAGTCTCCCGTCTCAAAACGGAGATCCGTTCCCGCGCGTGTCTTAATCACGTGGGCCTGCTTCCCCCTGGACTGATCGCCGGAAAGCCTCAACTCCAGGTTTCCACCGCGGACCTCAATGGGAAAACGCAAACGGTAGCTTGCGCCAATGGAGGTGTCCTCGCGGAATCCGCGGTAGGCGTAGTGGAGCGTGTAGACCGAAAGATCAGAGGCGACCCGCACGCCATTCGCGTCGGCGTTCACGTGATGGATGCCGTGCTTGTAGCCGAGTATCGCGGTCACCTCGTACTTGCCGTTCGGAAGGTCGGCGCGGAAACGGATCTCGGGTCCGGCCACGTAGTCGCGGGTCAGCGGGCTCAGCGAGGCGATGCCGTGCTCAACGCGCCAGGGCTTCCGGAATCGTTCATCGGTGCGCGTGAGGGACGCGTCGATCACCCCGGACTCGGCGGGCGGCGCGAGAAATCCGTAGCCACGGGACTTTGAATACGCCTGATCCGGTGTCACCGCGACGTAGCCCGGCTCGAGTGGCGACTCAGTGGGTCCGAAGTCGAACCGTTGCGACGCCGCGCTCGCCGCCCAGGCAAGTCCGAAGATGCAAGCTGCGAATCTCACGGCGCGTCCTCCATGCGGTACAGAATTCCGTCGCGCGAGCCGAAGATCAACTCCTGGCGTCCGTCGCCATTGAGGTCGGCAACCACCGCCGAGCCGGACACTTCATCTTCGGTCGCGAACTTGGCTGCCAGCCGTCCGTTGGTGTCGAGCACCACCAGCCGGGTGCCGCGTGTTCCCGCGGCCAGGATGTCGCGCCCATTCCATCGAAGCGCGACCGGGGGCGCGGAAAAGAAGTCCCGGCGGTCATTGAGCGAGTACTTCCAGGCTTGGCGTCCAGATGGATCGTAGACGCGCAGTTCATCGCGCATCACGATCGCGATCCGGTCGCCGATGAAACGCACCGGACCACGTGCGGTGCGGTCCTCCCAGAGGAGTTTGCCGGTGTGGTCCCATGTGCGGAGGCTGCCCGCTCCGCTGACGATCATGGCATCGTTCGCATCCGGCTGCAGTGCGTTCGGTGGCGGACCCGCGGCGTCGGGCCCAAGTCCACTGTCCTTTTGCCACACCAGCTTGCCATCCGCGCCAACCACGTACAGGACGCCGTCGTCGGCGCTGAAAATGATCCTGTCCCGCGCGAGGACAGGGCTGGTGAGACACAGCGCGCCGACGCGATAGCGCCACCGGACCTCGCCGTTAGTACTGATCGCCAGCAGTTCTCCAGTGTCCGATGTGGCGTAGAGTGTGCCGGCGTGAAGCACCGGCGACTTTGCGTTGCGGTCCATGGTCCGCACACCGGAGACCTTCCACTTCAGTTGTCCGGTGTGGGTGAGCGCGTAGACTGCCCTGCTGGATTGGACGAAGATCCGGTCCGTGCTGATCACCGGCGTCGAGAACACTTCTTCGCCAGTCGCAAAGCGCCAGACCTCCTTGCCCAATGCATCCACCGAATAGACGTTGCCGTCGTAGGAGCCGAAGATCACGCGGCGGTCCAGTGCGGCGGGCGTCCCGTACAGCCAGCCTTCGTTCGTGAAGAACTCGCCGGGACGGCGTGCGGGCGCCGCGGCCTTGGCGGAGGTGACATGCGCTTCGGCAGTGACGGATCCCGCGCGGACCACCAGATGGTTGCCGCCGGGTTTCCAATCCGCGGTCCAACGGAAGCCTTGCGTACGGGTCCGCTTGCCGAGCGAGCGTCCGTTCACGGACAACTCGGCTTCCGGCTGATTGGTGAATACTTCAACCTCACGCGACACGGCGCTGGCCACGATGTGCGCCATTGGAGCCGTGGTCCACTTGCTTTGGCAATAGAAGTAGGCATCGCGCTTGCGGTCTTCCAGATCGAGCACGCCTTTCCATGTGTGGCGCGGAATCGCCTGTCCGCCATCGATATCGCGGAAGCAGAACAGCAGACCGCCGGACATCCAGGGCCGGGCGTCGATCTCGCGCTCGAACCGCCGGTGGAACGCCGTGTGGTATTCGACCGAGTAGTCGTTGCGCCGGGGCGCGGCAGCGCGCACGGAGTTGTCGACAGCAGCGCCGTAATTGGACACGAGCACGGGAAGCAGGCGTCCGTAGCGTTCCTTCAAGAACTCGCGGTAGCGGTCCATGTACGGACCAATGTGGTTGAGCGTGCCCTCATACCAGCCCGTGTAGTTACCCTGTCCGGCCACGTCAGCCTCGACGCGCCCCACCGTGCCGGGTGAGCGCCAGCCGAGCTCATTGCAGAGTACGGGACGCGCCGGATCGAGTGCACGCAACGCCCGGGCGGCCTCGTTCTGCAGGATCAGCCGCGCGCCCGTGGCGCCTTCAGAGACGAAGTTCCATGCGATCACCGACGGATGATTGAACTTCTGCGCAACATCGCGGCGCATGTTTTCACGGACCGCATCCGCATTGCCTTCCACGCTTGCGTCGCCGAAATCATGCACACGGACCGTGGCAAGGAGTCCGGCTCGATCACACTCGGCGAGGAACGTGTCGTCCATTCCTGGTGTGGGGCGGACGAAGTTTAGGCCCATTCCTTTGAGGAGTCCGATCTCGTAGTCCCATAGAGCACGCCGGGACGCAAATGTTTTGGGACCCACCGTTGTGTAGACCACGCCGCGGAGCTTGAGCGGCTCGCCGTTGAGATGGAATCCCGTTTCGGGATCGAAGCGGAACCAGCGGAATCCGAATTCCGTTTGAGATCGATCCACCACAACACCGGCCACCGAGAGTTCGGCCGTTGCCTTGCACAGGCGTGGAGTTGCCACCGACCAGAGCGGCGGATTCGCAATGCCGCGGATCGTCAATTCCGCGTCACCTGGTTCAACCGCGCGATCCGCGTGGCCCAGCTCGCGGCCGTCGGGACCATGGATCCGCAGCAGGAGCCGCATCGGCTTATTCGTTGCCGCCGTCACCCGCGTGCGGAGCCGCACATCGGCAGCGCCACCCGCGAATCCCGGAGTGTCCACCCTCGGACCCTCGATGTCGAGATGGGCCTCGCCCACAACATGGATCGAAACGCCTCCCTGCACTCCGGGCACCGTCGTCACGAGCTCGATTTCATTGATGCCTTCGCGCAAGTGCGACGTGATCTCCGTGATGAGGCCGAAGTTCAGCGCACCGGCCTTGCCCGCTTCCGCGCCGTTGACTTGCACAAGCGGCTTGGGCGCGTTGCTGACATGCAGCAGCGCACGTTCGCCGCGCTCCAGTGCGTCCAGCGTGAACTTCCGCCGGAGCACGAGGGGCTGGCCGGACTTCCGGTCTTCGCCGGACACTTCGCGGTGATTGTGAGGAACGTGGACCGGCACCCACTGCCGGGCCGCGCCCCGCTGGAACTCCCACACGCCGTTGAGGTCGATCACGCGGTTCGGCGCCGCCGATGACGCGGCCGCGGTCGCAATCAACGCGGCCAGGCGGATCACCTGCGCACTTCCACGCCGCCCTTGAAGATCCATACAAATTTCGACCGGTCGCACAGGATCGAGATGTCATCGAGCGGATTGCCGTCAATCACCAGCAGGTCGGCATACTTCCCCGGCTCGATCGTTCCGCAGTCGCCTTGCATGCGGAGCAGCTCGGCTCCGTGCCGCGTGGCCGCGATGATCGCCTCCATCGGCGTGAATCCCATGTGGCTGACGAAGTAGCCGAGGTCCTTCGCATATTCGCCGTGCGGAACCCACGCGAATCCGTAGTCTCCGCCCGTAACCACGCGGATGCCCATCTTATGCGCCTTTCGAATCACTTCGCAGCCGGACTCACGATCCTCGGCGGCGAACGATGCCTTGCGGAAAGCCTCGTCGAGTCCGAAGCGCTCCCCGTTCTCGAACACGCCGAAGATGTAGCCAAGCGCGGGAACGAGTGTCAGGTTCTTTTCCGCGATCAGATCGAGCGTCTGGTCATCGGCATAGGTGGCGTGGTTGATGATGTCGACGCCGAGCTCGGCACACCAGCGGGTCCCGGTGCGGTCGCGCACATGGGTCGATGCAAGGCGCCCGCGGCGGTGGACCTCATCGACGTACGCTTCGAGCTCGGCGCGCGTGCATGTCGTCTGATACTGATTGCAGTTGAACGAGGCGCCTTCGCCTGACACGAAGAATTTGATGACGTCGGCGGTCTCTTTCACGTTCAACCGGACCGCCTTGCGGATCTCGTCCTCGCCGTCCGCGATCATCGTGAGTCCTTCCAGGCCAAGCTTCCACCAGGCGGGATTCCAGTCTGTGAGTCCGCCGGTGCAGCAGATGTCCCGGCCCGCGGCGAGCATCCTTGGACCCGGAATCTCGCCCGCGTTCACCGCGTTGCGCAAAGCGACGTCGAGCCGGTGATGCGCACCCGCGCACACGGCCATCGTGAATCCGCACTCGAGCATCACTTGGCAGTGGCGCACCGCGTGGATCACCGTCTCCTCGATCGGCGACTGGATGTCCAGGTCCGCGATAGTGCGGGCGTTGTAGTAGCTCGGATGCCAGTGGCCGTCGGTCATCCCCGGCATCACGGCGCCGCCCCTGGCGTCGATCACACGCCGGGCGATGAACTCCGAATCCGCCACCGTACCGCTGCGCACTTCAGTGATGCGCGAGCCAGTGATAAACACCGCGCCAGGCCGCGCGGGCGCACCCGTCGCGTCGATGATCAGCCCGTTAACGATCGCGAGATCGCATTCCGTCCAAGGCATTCCTCAGCATTCTACACGAACTCGCGAATAGCCGCCGCCACCGCCCCTGGCTGGTCCAGTTGCATGGCATGGCCCGCCTGCCCGATCAGCACGGTCCGCGCGGAGGGGAACCTCTGGCTCATCGCTTCTACCGCAGCCGGCGGAGCGGTGGGATCCGCCTCGCCCGCGATCAACAACGCAGGACACTGAACTTCGGGAATCAACGTGTCCGCGCCGGAACGCATGAGGGCTTCGCAATGCAGCGCGTAACACTCGGGATCGTTCGACAGCAGCATGGCCCGGAACAGCCCGTGCACCGCTGGATTCGACTCACGAGTGCGGGCCGCCAGAGCGCCATTCGGCAGCACATCCGCGATCGGACCCATGCCCTCGGCGCGGACCTTCGCGGCGCGGTCACGGAACGCATTCATCCCCGCTTCGGCGAGTTTCGTCACCGGCCCCAGCAGGATGATGCCGAACGCAAGTTCCGGGTAGCGCGCCGCAAGCGTTACGGCCACGGCCGCGCCCATTGAGTGTCCCACGAAGACCGCCGAATCGATCCCGAGCGCCACGCACAAGTCTTTTGCTTCGTCAGCCCAGCCCGGAATCGAGTACTCTCGATGCGGCCGGGACGAGGCGCCGGACCCGGACCAGTCGTACAGCACGGTGCGGCAGGAATCGCTCAATTCATTGGCGACTGGAAAATAGATGGATCCGGTTCCGCCCAAACCGTGGATGAACACGATCTCGGGTCCTTCACCGCGCGACTCCGCATAGATCCTGGAATCTCCGATTGTCACGAACATGGTCTAGGATCATAGCATGCGTCTTTGCGCAGCCGTTATCATTCTGCCGTGGCTTCACGCCGGCCAGGCGTTGCTGCCGGAGGCCGAGTGGAACGCGCTACGCAACGAGATCTCCGGCGACCGCGCATGGCATTGGACCAACCGGATCGCCGAGTTCGACCGCAACATTGGAAGCGAAGGCTACGTGGAAGCCATGCGCTACGTCGAAGCCGAGTTGCGCAAGGCTGGCGTCTCGCGCATCCGCACGGTGGATCTCCCGTATGGCCAGCCGTCCTGGACCGGCGTCGAGGGCGAGCTTTGGATCACCTCGCCCCACGAGCGCAAGATAGCCAGTTGGGGCGACTCGGGCACAGCCATCGCGATCAACAGCCGCAACGCCGATCTTACAGCGGCGCTCATTGATGCCGGCTCAGGCGACACTCCAGCGGACTTCGCGGGCAAGGACGTAGCGGGAAAGATCGTGCTCGCCTGCGGGCGGCTCGACCGCGTGTATCCACTCGCCGTGTTCCATCATGGTGCCGCTGGTGTGATCAGTTGCGCGCCGCGTTGGCCGGGCGCGGTCTGGGAGTTTCCGGACCACATCGGGTGGCAGTCGATTCCGGCGCAGGGCGGGAACGGACGCGAGCCGACCTGGGCCTTCTCTGTCTCCTATCGCACGGCCGAGGAGTTGCGGGCCCTGCTTCTATCCGGGCGTAGCGTCCAGGCGCGCGTGAAGATCGAGACGCGGATCCGCACGCCGGGGACCATGCAGATCCTGATGGCCACGATTCCAGGCCGGTCAAAACAAAATGAGGCGATCGTGTATACCGCCCATCTCGATCACATGCGCGGCGGCGCCAACGACGATGCCTCCGGGTGCGGGAATCTGATCGAGATGGCGCGAGCGTTGACGCGCCTGATCCGCGAGGGCAAGATCCGGCCGCCGGACCGCGACATTCAGTTCTGGTTCACTCCCGAAGTCGTGGGTGAGTACGCCTACTTCGCAAAGTTCCCGGAAGAGCGCAAGAAGATCCTGATCAACATCAATCAGGAGATGGTTGGCGAGGATCAAACCCGGCTTGGCTCAGCAGCGATCTTCGAGCGCGCGCCCTGGTCGCTGCCCACCTGGCTCAACGACGTGATGCGCCACTACGTCGAGCACGTGATCGAAACCAACACCGGTACGATCAACCAGCACGAGAGATTCAGCGATCCGCTGTTTTCCGCGCTTGGATCGCGCGACCGTTTCTTCAGCTTCCTGGTTCCGTTCTATCCCACGTCGGACCACGAGACTTTTGTGTTCGGACCGATTGGAATCCCCGCCGTGCACGCGACGTGCTTCCCCGACTACAACCTCCACACCAATCGCGACACCATTGTCAATGTCGATGCCACGCAGCTCCGCCGGATCGCGCTGATCTTCGCCGCAACGGGATATTTCGCATCCGCCGCGGGCACGGACAGCGTGCCGAGCCTGGTCAACGAAGTGAGCGCCGGGTCTCACGCGCTGCTTGCGCGGATGGCGGGAATCGCAGGACGCCGCACGGGCGAGTGCGCGGATGCCCGAAGCGTTGTCGCTGAAACCGCTCGCTACGGCGCAGCCTGTATCCGGTCGGCCGCCCACTTCGGAGCGAGTCCACTCGCTGAAGCGGCGGCACGAAGGTTCGAGCAGGCAGGGAAGCTGGCAGTCGATCAAATCTCCGAGGCCTGTCCAGCCCGGGACGCGGGCCCCACCGGCGCGGCGGAGATCCGGCCCCGGTGGAGTGCGCCGCTTGCACGGATCATCGACGCGCGGCCGCGGATTCAACTTGCCGATCCACGCCCGTCGAACGCTCTCTTGTTCGAGATCGACTCGCTCATTGACGGCCGGCGCACGGCGCTCGACATCTTCCGTGTCGCGCAGGCAGAGAGCTGGTTCGGCGGATCGCCCTACTACGGTCCCGTCACTTTAGATCAGGTCACGCGGCGCATGAGCGCACTACGCGATGCCGGTCTGGTCGCGTTCGAGCGATAGACCTTCGTTAAACCGCCATCAGCGACGCCCGCACGGGCGCGCCGGCCAGCTTTCCTATTGCGTACGCATACCACTGGACCTGCGTTTTGTACCGCGTGAGTCCTCCCGCAAGATCGGCGTCGGTTTTGAAATCCACGAGCTGCCATACACCGCCGGAGAAAAACGCGAGATCCACCTGGCCCTCGAGGACCTGTCCGCCGTCCAGGTGGAGCATGACCGGCCACTCGCGGTGCATGCGCTGGGCCGCGCCCGCCTGCCGGATCAACGGATGCGCGAGCACGCGGACCACGGTGTCCGCGGCGGCCTCCACCTCATACTCCGGCGCGCCCAGCACGCGCGCATGGAGTTGCACCGCGGCTAGAATGTTCTCCGGGAATCCAGCCAGGTCCACGTCCCGCATCACGCCGTGGATCAGCGATCCGAACCGTGGACCGGTGGGCCGGTTGGGCGGATGCTCAACCATGACGACATCCACTTCGCACGTGAAACCCTCCGGCAGTGGACGCCCGTCCGTCGGTGTGATCACGTCAAACCGTGGATGGCGGCCGGCATCGATCCGGGCGGCGCGCGCTTCCTGCCAGGCCCTGTACCGCTCGATCCCCGGCATTGCCGCCGGACCATCGGCGAGAATCGTCTGCTGCCGGATGCCGTAGTTCGCATCCAGCTTTTGGATGAGCAGCGCGGGATCCCACCAGACGACATTGTGTGTGCCGGCAAGCGGACGGTGCTGGCCGGGTTTGACGGACGGATCCTCGCCGGACATCAGGTATTCCGGCGGCCGCGATAGTACCGTCACATCGCCGAACCGCGGACAGCCTGGCGCGGGCGATGGCTTTCGCTGCCGCATCGGATCGGGATAAACAGCGCGTTCGAGCGGCGAAATCCAGGTGTCGCCCAGCGGCTGGTCGCCCACCGCGGGCACCACCAACAGGTCCCGCGCGCGTGTCGCTGCCACATAGGCGACCCGCACGCCTTCCGCCTTCTCACGCTCCCGCTCCATCGCCTCGTGATCCAACAGCTCCCATGGCGCGCAACGTAGCAGCCGCGTGGCGCAGAGTCCGCGAGCGGCATCGACGTAGCGCTCGGGTTCAGTGGCGGCGATGTTGGCGGTCATGTCGCCGAGGATCACCACCGGAAACTCGAGTCCCTTGGCGGCGTGCACCGTCATCATGCGCACACCCTCGGCGCCCTCTTCAAGCACGGGAGCTTCGGCGGATTCGGCCTTCTCCGACTGCTGTTCGAGTTCCTCCACAAACCCGCGAAACGAAATCCCGCCGCTGAGCTCGAAAGCGCGGGCGAGCTCGGCGATCCGGTTCACGTTGGCGAGCACCTGGTGTCCCGCGGGACGGAGCGCGAAACCGGCATGCGCACGCGTGTTGGAGAGCAGCAGGTTGACGGTCTCGGCCACCGGACGCCAGTTGCGCATCTTGTGGAGATCCGCCAGCAGGTCGAGCGCGTTGGCAACCGGCGCGAACTCCGTGGCGATCTCCGGGGGCCGCGGCGCGAACGGATGCAGCCGTCCCACTTCGTGCTGGTACCGCAGGAGCACGGTGTCTTCGAACGCTACCATCGGGCCGCGCAGCGTTGCGTACACCGAGAGCTCATCTCCAGGCCACTCCACCGCGGTCAGAGCGGTCCGCAGCGTCTCGACCTCTTCGCGATTGTGGAACGACTTGGATCCCGCGAGCAGGTGCGGAATCCCCCGCGCCTCAAGACCTCTGGCGTACTCGCGCGTGACATCCGTTCCGAAATTGGTAAACCGCCGGAACAGGATGCACACATGGCGCGGCGTGATGGGCACTCTTCCGGCCGCGCCCCGTTCGGGATCCCGCACGGTCCAGCCGCTCTCCTGAATCAGCCACGCCGTGAACGCGGTGATGGCATCTGGCAGGCACTTGTTGATCGCCTGCTTGGACACGGAACGCTGGCCGTAGGGATCGGGAGCGGGCACCACCACGACCGAGGGCTGCGAATCCGGATCCGGAGTGTCGCCTTCGAGCGGAACATAAGCGGCCTGTCCTGTTTCGGTGGAGCCATCCATCACGGGCTCGAACGCGGCGTTGACCAGCCGTTGGATCCCGGCGGTCTGGCGGTGGCTCTTCCCGAGCCGCACCACTCCCACGCCTCGGGCCTCCAGCCGCTCGCGGATTGCCGAGTAGAGGAGCACATCCGCGCGCCGGAACTTGTAGATCGACTGCTTGGGGTCGCCCACGGCGAACAGCTTGCCGGGAACCGGCGTCACCTTGCGCCAGTCGCCCTCCCGCGGATTGTCAGCGGCCAACAGCAGCAGGAGTTCGGCCTGCAATGGATCGGTGTCCTGGAATTCGTCCACGAAGATGTGCGAGTAGCGGCGCTGCAGGTACTCGCGAACCTCCGTGTTGCGCGCCACCAGGTCTCGCGCCAGGATGAGCAGATCGAGGAAATCGAGCTTGCCCGCCTTCCGCTTGGCTTCGTCATAGCGCTCGACCAGGCCGGACATTTCCATGCGCAGCGAAGCGGCCAGGTCTGCATCGGCGCTTCCTCGGAATCCCTCCAGACGCCCGATCAGATCTTCGATTCCCTTCTTCTTTCCGCCGCCTCGATTCAGGTCGCGGCGCAACTTGAGCAGCATGCTCTCAAGCGCGTCATAGTCGCGGCGGCGCACGAGCTCGGCACGATCGATGGCAGCGGCGAAGTCGTGCACGGGGCGTAGCGCCACGGTCTGCGCGAGGCGGGGCGCGGAGGCGCGGATCCGTTCCACCAGCGCGTCGATCTCGCCCTCGCGGTCCCAGATGCGGCGGTCCCACGGCGCTGGAAAATCGCGCCATTCAAGAAGCGTCCTGCCCGCGTAACGAAGCTGTTCCACCGGTGTGCCGGACTCCCAGGAGTCGCGATGCGCCAGCCGGCTGAAGGCGCGCCGCAACGCCGGCGAGTCCTGATTGAGCTGTTGCTCCAGCCAGGCGCGGAACGCGCGGTTACGGATATGGCCGGCCTCAAGCTCGGAAAGCTCACCGAACGCCGGATCGACGCAGGCCTCCACGGGGCGCTCGCGCAGGATCTGCGCGCAGAAGCCGTGGATCGTTCCGATCGAGGCCTCCTCCAGATGAGCGAGCGCGTGGGCGAGATGCGCCTGTACTTCGGGATCAGTGGACTTCAGCCGTGTCCGGTCCAAGCCCACTCGCAAGCGCAACTTCAGCTCACCCGCCGCCTTGTGCGTGAACGTGACCGCGGCGATTTTGTCGACCGTCGTCAGTCCGCTCTGCAGCACGGCGACGATGCGCCGCACCAGCTCCGTGGTTTTGCCGGTTCCCGCCGCGGCCTCGACAAAGAGCGATTCTCCTAGCGAGGTGCGGATCCGGTGGCGCGCGGCCTCATCCGGACTGAGCGCCGGCTGCATCACGCTTCGAGAACCAGCTCGCGCGCACAGCCCCGCAGATCCATCTCGAACTCGATGCTTTCGATCGGCGGACGCGAGTAGTGCCACGTCATCCCGTGGATCTGCCCCTTGCCCGCGGGCTGGAGGACCTCCGGGACAAGCCAGGCGTGGATGTCGAACACCGTGTAGACCTCGCTCACCGTGACCTGGTCCCAGCTCACGCCGAGTCCCTTGAGCCGGCCGCTCATCAGCCCCATGACAAACCGCGCTTTCTCCCGCAATGCTTCCTGCGAGGTTTCGCCGCGCCGCACGACATCATGCGGGTCAAGCGATCCTTCGGGCAGCTCGCCCGCGCCCGCCACCACGAAAGTCGGCGCCTTGATGCGCGAGGGCACGGTGTAGGAAAAGCCGTACAGCGACGGCTCCGCTGGCGGATTGACTTCCGGCGCGATGTTGGTGCGCGCAACAGGATTCATGCCGTCGAGCATGATGCCCCAGCTCTCGAGCACCTTCACGTATCCGCCGTTGAACTGGTTGAATCCGGCGAAGGTGAATGGCTTGGGCGAACGCAACTCCATGCCGCACAGCGCCGTGAGTGGACGTCCGATGGCCTTGAAATGCGCCGCGACACGGTCGAAACCGGTATTGAGCGGAACCGGCTGCCAAAACCGGGCGTGTTCAATCTCGAAGCCCGCGGCGGCCACGGCGCCCGCCGAGTATGGGGCGATTCCCTTGAGGAACGAGTAGTTTCCTTTTGGATTCCTGATCAGCATCGTTCTTCAATCCTACGAGATCGCGAAGCGCCGTGACTTCACGGCGTTCCAGAAGCCGGTACTTTCCGATCTCCAGATCGCCGATTTCGAGCGGCCCGAACCGCGTCCGCACGAGCTTGAGCACCTTGCTTCCCAACGCTTCGATCATGCGCCGGACCTGACGGTTGCGCCCTTCGGTGATCGTGATCTCGATGAAGGAGTACTTCTCCGAGTCGCGGATCCGGCGGACAGTGGCGGGACGCGTGGGTCCGTCGTCGAGGTCGACGCCGGTGCGTAAGCGATCCAGTTGTGCGTCGCCGAGCCGCGTTGAAGCTTTCACGAGATAAGTCTTGGGAGCGTGCCAGGCGGGATCCATCAGCCGGTCGGCGAGAGCCGTGTCGTTGGTGAGGAGCAGCAGGCCGCTGGTGTCGAGGTCCAGCCGTCCGACAGTGCCGGTAAACTGGCCGACGCCTTGGATGAGATCGTACACGGTGGGCCGCCCTTGCGGATCGCTATATGTCGTCAGGTAGCCTTTCGGTTTGTACAGAAGCACGTACACCGGCTCAGCGGCACGGAGCGGAGCACCGTCGACGGTGATGCGGTCGCGCTCCGGATCCACCCATTGGTCCGGCGACTCAGCGATGACGCCGTTGATGCGGACACGGCCCTGCTTCACCCATTTCTGGGCATCTGATCTCGAACCACTCCCCGCTTTTGAGATCATGCGGTCGAGCGTTTTCTTGAGACGATTCGGCATCCGGGCGCTATCATGTTCAGTATGAGGCTTGCGGACAGCCGTCCGCAGCTTGAAATCGCGTGTCCAGAATCTTGCTGGTCCGGGGCGCGAGGCAGCTTCTCACCTTGTCTGGTGAGCAGGCTCCCCACCGTTGTCCTTCGTTGGGCGTTCTCAGGATTATCGAAAACGGCGCCGTTCTGATTATTGACGGCAAAATCGAGGAGGTTGGAGTCTGCCGCCGCCTCGACCGGTTGGCCATCACCCGCAACGCGGAGGAGATCGATGCGACCGGTCGCGTGGTGCTCCCGGGTTTCATTGACGCCAGCGTTGGACTGCTCTGCGCCCCCACGCGCCACGATGGCGCACCGCTGTCGAGCCGTGTCGCCGAGGTCCGCGGCTGGTCGACGCAGCGGATGGAGTTGGAGGCAAGGCGGCGGTTGCGGCAGTTTGTCCGCAGTGGTGTCACTACCATGGCGGCGGGTTGTGGATATGGACTCGATGAGACCGCCGAGTTGAAAGCACTACGGGCGTTGGGCGCGATCTCGAACCTGCTGATCTCAATTGAGCCGGTGTACCGGGGCGGAATGGCGGTGCCTCCGGAGTTCGAAAATAGACGTGAGGACTATACGCGTTGGATCGCCGGAACGCTGCTGCCTCTGATCCAGACGCGGCGCCTGACCCGGACGGTCGAGTGCCAGGACTGGCCAGAACTGATCGAGGCGGCCACGAGGCTCGGGTTCACGACACGGGTGCACGATAGTCACGGACGGATCCGGATGAACGGCGTCACAGCGATCCGTCCGGGACACCCGTTGCCGGACGGTCCGGTGGCGTTGACGACGGGATTCGACTCCGGCAGCAGCCCGGTGATGGGGATGCAGGCCGCGATCTGGCTTGCGTGCAGATTCGGCGGGCTGAGTCCTGAAGAGGCGATCACCGCGGCCACGATCAACGCCGCGCACGCACTTGGCGTGGAGAAACGCGTTGGCTCGCTGGCGCCGGGCAAGGACGCGGACCTGGTGATCCTACAGACGAGCGACTACCGGGATTTCTGCTGGTACACGGGCGCGTCGCTGGTCGGCATGGTGCTGCGGCAGGGACGAGAGGTGCATCCACGAATCGAACGTACGTAGAATCGGTTGTATGCCCACCCCGACCGTCTACCTCACGACCGCCGTCCTGGCATTGATGCCGGCTGCCGGAATCGCGCAAACCAAGGTCTTCCCGCTCGATTCGCCGAACGGAATCACGCTGCACAACCTGAATGCCGCTCCTGTCACGTTCAAGGGCAAGAAGGCCCTGAAGCTCACCAGTTCGCTGCCTCCTCCGCCCGCTGGAAATCCTGGGGCCAAGAAGGGAGGCGGCAAGAAGGGCGGCGGACCCGCTGGCGAGGGCCCACGGGCTGAGCATCTGGCTGTCGCCGGCGGCGTCGAGTTTGGGAACGGCACGATCGAAGTCGACCTGACAGGAGAGCCCGGCCCGGGAGCCGCGGGCGGTGCGCGAGGATTTGTGGGGGTAGCGTTCCGCGTTCAGCCGGACCTGAGTACTTACGACTGCTTCTACGTGCGTCCCACCAACGGGCGGGCCGAGGACCAGGAGCGGCGCAACCACACAGCCCAGTACGTGTCGCATCCCGGATTTCCGTGGTTCAAGCTGCGGGAGGAGACGCCGTCCAAGTACGAGTCTTACGTGGACATCGGTCCGGCGGAGTGGATCCGGCTCAAGATTGACGTTGAGGGTGACAAGGCGCGCCTGTTCGTGAACGGAAACTCGCAGCCCACGCTGATCGTGAATGACGTGAAATCGGGCGCGCCAGCCAAGGGTGGAGTGGCGTTGTGGATCGAGGGATCAACGATCGCGCACTTCGCGAACCTGAAGATCGCGGCGCGGTAATCTTACTTCACGAAGCTGTCAAGAAAATTGCGCATCTGAAGGTACGCAGGACCCAGCGTCACCACCATCACGGACGGGAAAATCAGGAAGAAGATCGGCAGCACGAGCTTGACACCGACCTTCCGCGTCGCTTCTTGCGCCTTCTGGCGCGAGCGGATCCGCAGATACCGCGCGTGCGCGCGCAACGCCGGGCCAAGCGATGTGCCAAACCGCTCACCGTCGATGAGGATCCCGGTGACTTTCTTGACTTCCTCCTCGCCGCACCTCTCGGCGAGCCTGCGCAATGCATCCGGGCGGCTCGTTCCAGCGCGCATTTCGAGAATACAGAAGGTGAGTTCGGAGCTCAGGTCGGGGAAGACCTGGTTCAAGGCGCCAGCGGCGTCCTGCAGGGCAAGGTCCAGCGTTTGGCCGGCTTCGAGCGAAAGCACCATCAAATCGAGAGCGGATGCCACCGCGCTACGGATCCGGTGGGCTCGCGACCGCACCTGCCAGTCGAGAACCCGCGGGGGGATCAGAAATCCGAAGCCGAGTCCGCACAACCAAGCCATGGTGGCGTCCCGGCCGAAACCGGCGGCGAGGGCGGCGAACAGCCCGGCGGTCAGCATCGAGCCAAACACCTGGATTCCATAGAACACGTGGAGGTCCCGCGGTGCGCGGTATCCAGCACGGAACAGCATCTTTCGCGTCTGTTCGGTGCGTGTCGATGGTCTGCGGACACGCTGGCCGAGCTGCGCGAGCATCTCGGGGACGGCGGCGGATCCTGACGAGGGTCCTGTCGCCGGGGAGGCTTCGGCCAGGTCGCGGCTACGAAGGTAGACACGTCCCGCTGCTACTACCGCCAGGGCGATCGTGAGAAACAGGCCGGTGAGAATCAGCATTACAGGCATGGCGGCTAGATCTTGATCTCGACCAGCTTGCCGATCACAAAGTGCGCCAGCACGAGGCAGCAGGCCGCCGCGATCAACAGCGTGCGTCCAGTGGGATCGTAAAACAGAACCATCATGTGGCTTGGATTCACGATCATCATCATTACGCCGATTCCAGCAGGCAGAAGCGTGAGGATCAGTCCGGTGAGTTTTCCGTGGGCCGAAATCGCCCGGACTTCCTGTCTCAGCGCCGCCGACTCGCGCATGTTCTCCGCCAGCTTGGTCAACACCTCATGCAGCTTTCCGCCCGTCCGGCTCTGCATTTGGGTCGCGGCGGCGAACAGGCTGACATCAACGACCGGGATCCGGTGGGCCAGATGGTCCAGCGCCTGGTCCCAATTGGTGCCCAAGTTCCGCTCGTCCAGAGTCTTGCGGAACTCGCCCGCCAGCGGCTGGGGAGTCTCGCGTGCCAGCATCTCGAATCCGCCGGCGAGAGTGTTTCCCGCCCGGAGGGCTCTCGCGAGTGAGTCGAGGGCTTCGGGAAACTGCTCCTCCAACTGTCTGATTCGTTTTGACCGCCGCCGGACAACTACCGCATACGGCACCAGCGAGGCGAACAAGGCAAGTCCGAGAGCGACCAGGGAATTCACCCAGGCCAGCTTCCACAGGACCGCAAACGCCGACGCGCCGCAGAACAGCATCATCGCCGTGAGCCGCCCCACCGACCAAGGCAAACCGGACTCAGCCAAACTTACCTTGATCCTTTCAATGCCGTCGACACGGTTCAGCAGCCGGTGCCAGAAACTGATCGTGCTCAGGGCGTCTTCCTTAAGCAGAAGAGGCGAGACCGGACTGTTCCAATCAATCTCCGGACCCTCTGCCTCAACGATGCGCGGAACCTCGTCCCAGGTATCCAGTATCCGCCGCCCGCCGATCACCGCCGCGGCGGCGAGCAGGAAGACGAAAACAAAAAGTACCGCGAGAGTCGCCGCGATTGTCATTGTTGCTGGGGCTTTGGCTGCGGTTTCGCGCCCGGATGCAGCAGCCGGTCAAGCGTCATCACCGGCAGGTTCAACTGCTGCCGGTCCAGCGGATTCCGCAGCGACGCCCGCACGCGGGTGGACGTATCGGCGAGCCCGGCGGCGTTTGCCGTTGCCGGATCGACCAGCACGGTCACGACCGGAAGTCCCGGTTTCCCGCCCCCTTCCTGGGGCCGCGAGACGTTCAGGATTTCGATGTCCTCGGCGATGGTGCGGACCTCCACGGAATGCTCGGACTTTACATGCACGGACTGCAAGTCGATCCGGTGGCCCGGCTTCAGCATCGCGACCACACCGGAGGAGTCTGTGATGTGGACGGACACGGCGCGCATCCCTTCCGGGATTCCCACACCCCCAAGCCCTCCCGGCGCGGACGTTTTTTCGAGCGGGATCGGGATCCCCGGTTCGATCGCGCCCAGCACGACACGGCCTTCCAACTGGGAGATGTCCCCTGCCGTACCCGCGGGAATTTGCGACAGCGCAAGCTTTGATGTTTTCAAATGAGTCCGCTGGATCGTTTCGCCCGCTGCCAAGGGCCGCAGAGCCACCACCACATCGCCACGCGCGTTGGCCTGCGCGGCGGGCGCGGCTCCTCCGGACATAAACACGTAAAACATACCCGTGGCGATTCCGGCCACCACGAGTGCGATCACGATCAGAGGAGTCAGATCTTTTCGCATGAATCGAGCCTACGCCGTCCATCGGCGGGAGCAACCGGCCACTTTAGAAGGGCTGAGGTTCGGAACTGGTGCAAAATAGAGACGATGCGTACAATCACCGTGGCACTTGTGTGCCTGCCCGCCTTCGCCCAGATGACCGCCCCCCAGGCCGTCAGAGGACTCCGGCCCGCCCAGGGCCTCGAAGTAACCCTTTGGGCCGCCGAACCCAAGGTCGTCAACCCGACCAACATCGACATCGACGAGCGCGGGCGCATCTGGTACCTCGAAGCCGTCAACTACCGCCGCCAACTTACGAACCAGCCCGACCTGCGCAAGGGCGACCGCATCGTCATCCTCGAAGACACCAACCTCGACGGCGTCGCCGACACGAAGAAAATCTTCCACGAAGACCCGTCTCTCCGGGCGCCCCTTGGTATCTCGGTCCTCGGCGACAAGGTGATCGTGTCGCAATCGCCCGGCATCACGGTCTACACCAAGGACTCCAACGACCGGGTGCTCAACCGCGAAGTCCTTCTCACCGGTTGGAGCGGCGTCGATCACGACCATGGGCTCCACGCGATCACGTTCGGGCCCGATGGCCGCTACTACTTCAATTCCGGCGACCAGGGGTTTGACGTCACCGACAAGTCCGGCAAGCGCTTCACAAGCTCACGGAAGGGCGAGTATTACGCCGGAACCGCGCTGCGCATGAATCCGGATGGCACGGGCTTTACCGTCCTCGGCCATAACTTCCGCAATCCATACGAGCTCGCAACGGACTCGTTCGGGTCGCTCTGGCAGTCCGACAACGACGACGACGGCAACGCCTGGACCCGTTTCCATTACGTCCTCGAAGGCGGCAACTACGGATACTGGGGTCCCGGTGGACGCTCCTGGCGTGAGGACCGCGGGACGCATTTCCACCAGGAAAACCCGGGCGTGGTCCCCTACATCGAGCGCCTCGGCGCCGGGTCGCCGTGCGGACTCGTGGTCTACGAGGGCACGCTGCTCGGACGCTACCGCCATATGCCCATCCACGCCGAGGCGGGCAAACGCGAAATCCGGGCGTATATGATCGAGCAGGCGGGCGCCGGATACTCGCTCACGCCCGAAGCGGTGGTCTCGACCGAGGATTCCTGGTTCCGCCCGTCGGATGCCGCAGTGGGACCGGACGGTGCGGTCTACGTCTCGGACTGGTACGACCCCGGCGTCGGCGGCCACCAGATGGGCGACACCGCCCGGGGCCGCATCTACCGGATCGCGCCGAGGGGATTCAAGGCGGTGCGTGTTCCGGTGTCGCTGGACTCGCACGAGGGACTCCTCAGCGCACTCGGCAATCCGGCACAGTCGGTACGGTATCTCGCCTACTCGAAATTGCGGTCGCAAGGCGCGGCCGCCCGTCCCACCCTGGATGCCGCATGGAACAGCTCTGATCCCGTGGTCCGGGCGCGCGCCCTGTGGGTGATCGCCGCGTTGGGCACGGAAGGGAAGCCCGCCGTCAGCGCCGCGCTGGCCGATTCGAATCCCCAGATCCGCCTGACGGGGATGCGTGCGGCGCACCTCTATTTCAGCGATCAGTTCCTGGAGCTGGCCAAGCCTCTGGCCGCGGACTCGAGCCTGATGATGCGGCGCGAACTCGCGGTCCTGCTGCAGCACTACCCGGCGGGTGATGCGCTGTGGAGCGCCCTGGCCGCACAGTACGACGGCAAGGACCGCTGGTATCTCGAGGCCCTTGGACTTGGTGCGCGCAACCGCGGGGACCGCGCCGTTGAGGAGACCGCGCGCCTGTTCCCGGACCCCGCGGATCCGCGCCGTCTGCGTCTGTACTGGCGGCTGGGGCCCGAGCCGCGCCTCGCCGAACTGTCCGCGGTGGCATCCCAGCAGGATGCCGCCCTCGGCGCACGGATCGATGCCATGGAGGCTATTGCCGCACAGCCGTCGGAGGCGGCGATGGCCGCTGTCGCCGGCATCGCGGCGAGTGGCTCAGCTCCCGTTCCGTTGCGTGAAGCCGCGTTGCAACGCCTGGGCAAGCGGATCTTCTCCGAATGGACTCCTTACCGCGGGAGTCCGCAGGTGGCAGCGGCAATCGAGGAAGCGCTCAAGTCCCCGCCCCTCGCCAAGTCCGCTGCCGGGCTTGCCGACGAGCTTGAGGACCCGCGCTTCGCACCCGCGCTCGCCACCGTCGCCCGTGATACCGCGGCGCCCGAGGAGACCCGTATCCTGGCGATCCAGGCCCTGGGCAAGACGAAGAGCCTCGAATTCGCGACGCTGCTCGACCAACTCTTCCGCGGCGGTCCAATCCCGGTCCGCATCGCCGCCCTGCGAGGACTCGGATCGCTGCGTCCGGCGGCACTCGACGCGAGTCTTGAGCGCATCATCACCAGCACCGAGCCGAACGAGCTCCGCAGCGAAGCCCTTCGCATCCTCGGCCGGACCGAACCGGGCGCCAACCGCATCCTCGATATGGAGCAGAAGCAGACCTTGCCGCCCGAGATGAAGAACCTCGCCGCCAACCTGGTGTCGCTGATCCGGACCCCGGCGGTCCAGGCGCGCGCCGCCAAGATCTTGCCGCCACCCGCAGCCCGGGGGAGCCGGCTGCCTCCGGCTCGCGGCCTGACCAGCCGCCAGGGGAACGCCGAAGCCGGACGCCGGGTGTTCAACCAGAAAACGGGCGCCGACTGCGCCTCTTGCCACAGCCTGGATCCAAATAAGACGCTTGTTGGCCCCAATTTGTCCGCCATCGGGGGTAAACTAGGAAAGCAAGCCCTGCTCGACTCGATCCTGAACCCCAGCGCCGGGATCGCGCACGAGTATGTCACGTGGATTCTGGAGACCCGGTCCCAGGGGCAGGTCATCGGCATTGTGGCCGAGGACACGCCCCAGCGGATTTCGGTCAAAACCGAGAATGGCGAGACGGTGCGGCTGAAGCCCGCCGACGTCACCAGCCGCAGGAAGAGCAACCTGTCGATGATGCCCGAGGACTTAATAACCAAGATGACGGAGCAGCAAATCGTCGACCTGTTGGAGTATCTGATCACGCTTCGGGATGACCGGAGGGCTTCGCGCTAGAAGCAAGATCCCGTGCCCATCCTGCGAATCGACGCGAGCGAAACGGTCCCGGGGACGCTCCGGGTGATTGTCTCGACCGCAGCCGTGGATGGGGTGGTGTTCGTCGCCGCCAATACGTTTCCCAGTCCCTGGACTCCGCAGCACGCTGAGCGGTTGGAGTGGCTGCGAACGGCGCTGCCGGAGATGATCGACGATATCCAGCAGTTTCCCTCGAACCCGGGTCCGCAGATGAGCCTCAAGGTGGGCCGGCAGTTGCTGACGGCGGGAGTGGAGTTGTTCCGCCGGATTTTCGAGTTCAGCCCGGAGGCGCAGGTGGTCTGGTACGAAGTGAAGGACGAGCTCTACCGGACGGATGTGGAGATCATGTCAACGGCCCGGATGTCGATTCCTTGGGAGATTCTGAGAGATCCGAAGACGGGAAAGGTATTGGCCGAGACGGTGCGGAATTTCCGGGTGACGCAGGCGTTGCCGCCGCAGAAAGACGGGGCAGTCGACGGGAACGGAGCGCATCCAAAATGACCCGAGCCATTGAGTGTCCGGTGGCGGATTCGCGGCCGCGCAAGCCTCCGTCACTTCGACGATAGGGCGAGTCCTTCACGCCGGCGGACCATGATACGCTGAGCGGCATGAGACTCCGCGCCTCGCTTGGAATCCTGCTTCTCGGTTGGGCCAACACAGGCCCGGCCCAATCCCTGTTCGGAACCATCCTCGGGACGGTCACCGACTCCACTGGAGGCGCGGTTGCCGGAGCGCGCATTCGCATCCGCAACACCGCCACCAACGCCGTCCGCGAAATCAGATCGAGCACTGCCGGAGACTACCAGGCGCCATCACTCGCGGTCGGACCCTATGAGATCACGGCTGAAGCCGCCGGATTCAAACGCGCACTCGCACCCGCCATCGTCCTCACGCTCGACCAGCGCGCCCGCGTCGACTTTCAACTGGAGCTCGGCTCGGTCGACCAGGTCGTGGAGGTCACCTCAGCCACGCCACTTATCGAAACCGACACCGCCAGCCAGGGCACCGTGGTGGACAACCGCCGCATCGTTCAGTTGCCGCTCAACGGCCGCAACTTCCAGACCCTCGCGATCCTGGGACCCGGCGTCATCGCGCCCGTGGCGGGTTCCGGCGGCCGCTTCTCGGTTGCGGGCACGCGCGGCCTGTCCAACAGCTTCATGCTCGACGGAGCCACCAACACCAATTCGAACGCCAACGGCACCTTCATCGACCCCTCCGTCGACCTCATCGAAGAGTTCAAGATCCAGCGCAACACATTCAACGCCGAATATGGAAACGGCGCCGCGCAGATCAACGTGGTCACCAAGTCCGGCACGAACTCACTCCGGCTCGTGTTGTTCGAATTCCTGCGCAACGAGAAGATCCAGGCACGGAACTTCTTTGACGGCGCGCGCAAGCCCGCACTGCGCCGGAACCAATTCGGCGGCACCGTGTCCGGCCCGGTCTACCTGCCCAAGCTCTACGACGGACGCAACCGCAGCTTCTGGCTGTTCAATTACGAGGGAGTCCGGCAGCGCGCACCCAACACGCTGCTCTCGAGCCTTCCCACGCAAGCCGAGCTCGATGGGGACTTGTCCAGTCTCGCGGGCGGCGTCACCGATCCGGCCGCGGCAGGACAGCCGTTCCCGGGTGCGCGGATTCCCGCCTCGCGTGTCGATCCAACGACTCGCGCCTACCGTCCGTTCGTGCCCGTGGTTTCGGCGCCGCGGGGATCGCTCGGGCCGGGAATCAACCTGCTCACCCCGGTCAGCACGGCGAACGATTGGGATCAGCATACACTCAAGTTCGATCAGCAACTCAACCGGGCGGGACAGTTCTTCGCGCGTTACACAACGAATGAGTCCCAGAACATCACCGCGGCCATCCATCCCCTCTACCGCAATTCGCCGCGCGGACGCCAATACAACATTGTCGCCGGCCACAACTTCCTGTTCCGTCCAAACCTGATCAACGAATTCCGCGGAGCGTTCAGCCGGCACAAGCTGCTGCAGGGTCCGCCTGAGCCCCACCCGCAAAACTTCGCCGACGTTCTGGGACTGCGGAACCTCCTCAGCCGCTCCGATCCCGCGTTCAACTCGCTGCCAGCCGTCAACCTCACCGGATTCACGGGCCTGGGCGGACCCGCGCTCATCACCCAACGCGTCAACACCTGGTCCTGGCTCGACAATCTCACCTGGATCCGCTCGTCGCACACCGTGAAGGCTGGCTTCGACATCCGGCACCGGATGCTCGATATCCGCAACATCGGCAGCACGCAGGGGTCGTTCGGGTTCGCGGGCAATTTCACTCGCAGCGCGATCGGCGACTACCTGCTCGGAATTCCGCGGACGGCGGGAGCCGCGGCGCCGCCGGGGCCGGACGGCGTCAACCTGTCGCCGCTGTGGCAGTGGTTCGTGCAGGACGACTGGAAGGTGACCGGCGACCTGACGCTCAGCTTCGGGCTCCGCTACGAATATGCCGCGCCGTTCGCCAATGACCGCGACCGCCGCTCGCTGTTTGATCCCACGTTTCCCGGCGGACGCCTGATCTATCCAGGCCGGGCCGACTATTTCGTGCCCGGACGCGGATTCATTCCCACGGAGCGGCCGCTGGCGCCGCGCGGACTCGTGCCCCAGGACAAGAACAACCTCGCGCCCCGGTTCGGATTCGCCTGGCGCCCGTTCGGCAACACGCGCAATTCGGTGCGCGGAAGCTACGGCATTTTCTACGAAGCGTCGAACAACAACAACGAGGTCCTGTTTGGCAGCTTCAATTTCCCCCACGTGTTGAACCACAGCCTGACCAACGATCTCACGCGGCCTTCGTTTGTCTGGTCGAATCTGTTTCCGGACCAGGTCACTGTCGGCAGCGTCGGCTTCAGCTCGCTCGACACCAACCTCCCGACCGGATATCTCCAACAATGGAGCCTGAACCTGCAGCGGGAACTCCGGCCGAACCTGGCCGTCGAGCTCGGCTACATGGGAACCAAGGGAACCAAGCTCGACTGGCGGACCACCGCCAACCAGGCCGCGCTCGACGCCAATCCGGCGCGGCCCACTTCGATCGTGTCGCGCCTTCCCTTCCCGGCTTTCGCCCCAGGCGCCGGGCTCATCACGCGCAACGGGTTTTCGAACTACCACGCCTTCATCTCGCGCCTCGAGCGGAGCTTCTCGCGGGGGCTCCACTTCCTGGCCTCGTATACGTTCTCGAAGGGCATCGACAATTCCTCTTTCGGCCTCCTCAGCAAAATCTGTGGGTAGCTGGCGGCTCGGGTAGGCAGCCAAGGTTGTGATAAAGCGAGAGTTCCATGACGCGGTAAGTGCGCAGGCCATAGGATCGTCTGGTGACTACTCGGATTTTG
>Ga0194132_10002506_pt1 | contig 34167 bp, 29 predicted proteins | sample TA2KigOf80mmetaG_FD_148612 | JGI IMG/M metagenome (GOLD analysis project Ga0194132, IMG submission 148612) | Freshwater microbial communities from Lake Tanganyika, Tanzania - TA2015054 Kigoma Offshore 80m | ecosystem: Environmental > Aquatic > Freshwater > Lake | place: Tanzania: Lake... | reverse complement strand
CGACAAGCCCCAGGAACCGCCTCCACGCTTGCAGGCGACACGTTTATGGCCATCAATGCGTGGGATACCCCAAACCGGGTCCGGCTTCATATGCAGTCCGTTCATCTTTCGGACGGTCTGCTGCCCTGTCACCTCCCCCCGCATTCGCTTACCCGCATCGTACTGACTCGGTAAAGCCATTCCGGAAAACGCTCCCTCTCCGATCCTTGCCGTTGTCGACGGGATCAGATCGGCAGGACGCATAGCCGACGACGCAAGTCCGGTAGCGTAACGCGGTGGTCGCCTTGTAGATAGTAGCTTTCTCCGCCGTCTCGTACCGTACGTACCAGAATCGTCTTGAACGGTCTGTAATAGTATCTGGGGTCGGATTTCGCCGCTTCCGAACCGTAGTCTCCCAGTTCCAGCAAATCGAACACGGCTGTGGTAAAATGCGCCACCTGACGCCCTTCACGGTGCGCGACATTGCGCACCATCGAGAGCGCCTTAAGATAGACCTCCGGCCCCATGACCGCCGAACCCACGTTGAGCATGACGCCCCCTTCCAAGCGATCCACGGAGCGCGCCAGCACCAGAAAGTCCGTATACGAAGCCGCCCCCAGCGCCGCACCGTCGCACGACGGATGCTCATGGATGATGTCGTACCCCACGCCGACATGCACCGTAACCGGAATACCCAGTCGGTATCCGGCGGCAAAGATACTTACCTCGCCGTGAGGAAAATCCCCCTCGGCAATGGCGCGGCCTATTGCCTCCCCCATGCCGATGCCCTCCCGCGCCGCTTCCCGAACGATATCGTTGATCCGACCCGTTTCTTCCCACAACCCGAATTCACCGGTGCGTATGTAATTTGCCACGCTCTCCGTGGTGGCCCCGATAAGAGCCAGTTCGTAATCATGGATCGGACCGGCCCCGTTCATCCCGATATGGGTGATCCATCCGCGTTCCATCAAGTCGATGATATGCCGCGATACCCCCATCTTGATGACGTGCGCCCCCATGAGCAAGATGACGGCCCGGTCGTTGCGGCGCGCGGATACGATCCGCTCCGCCACCGTGTGTATATGAGGATGATCGAAAACCGGGGTTTCCACGTCGAGCGGCAACACGTAGTCGAGTCCCATATCGTGTTTTCGCTCGGCGAGCGGTCGCAATACCAGCTTGCTTCTGTCAAACGTAGGGTAAGCCATGTCACCTCTCCGTTTTATCCCTCACTCCATGTTTTGAGCCAGTCCGGGTCGGCGATGGACCGAAACAGTCGCCCCCAGTCGGACGGATTTCCGGATAAGAGCGCCGCCTGATACGGGTCGGTGCCGATATAGAGGCCACCTCCTTTCCCGTGTCGTTTCAGCAACATGGCCGGGGTTCCGTCTCCCCAGCGGCCCAGTACGCGCGTCTGCCCGTCTACACCGGTCGCGCGCACACGGCGACACGCGGTTTCCAGCAGGGTTCCTTCGGCCAGCCAGGGCAACGAAACGGCAAGAAGAATGTGGTCTTCGTTTTCCGATTCTTCCGCTTTCTGAAGCCCGAACAGTCGGTCATGCGCCGGCGCGAAACGCTGTTGCTCGTCCATCGTAAAATCGTTCCCCGAAGCTACGATCCATCCACCCTGTTCCATAAACCGGACCAGCTTTTCGATCAAGTCCGCTCGATAAACCGGACAAGGCGTCGTAACCAACATGCGGACTTTCTGGAGTTTTTCCCCTCTACGCAGTTGCGTGTCGGTCACATACCGAAGCCCCATTTCGGCGTGTGCACCGAGGACCATGCCGACCGTCGCGCAGTCGAGCCATGGCAACCGGGCGGCAAACGAGTCGATGGACACCAGACAGGCGTTTGCGGATGCGGCATTGCGGTCCGCCTCCTGCTCCGCCATGCCGCGGGCGATCTTCAGAACCGACGCCCGGTACGCGCTCGAAAACGCCGAACGAGCATCGGGCTCGGTGCTTGCGCCCTCACGCCATCCAAATGTCCGGACGCCTTGCTCGCGGACCTGAAGCGTCCATTCTCGAACTTCTTTTGGCACAGGGCCGTACACGCCGAAGGGAACGTGTCCGTCCACTGTCATCCATACCTCGCGGTCGGTCAGCGTCGCGGCAGCACCGACGACGCTCCGAGGCAGATAACGCATTCGGATCGGGTGGTAGACAGACTCGGAACCGGCCTCGATGACGACAAAGTCGAGACAGGCCGCGACATCTTGGAAATGTACCAGCGTCCGGGCGGGGAAAAGGGCGTCCCAATGAAAACAAATCGTGGTTTTCAGACGCGAGCGAACCTTTTTGACGGTCTCCGTCATTTCTTTGACATAGGCGGTATACTGTTCCATCTGCCAAGTGGTTACGGTGTGTTGATACCCCGCTTCGGTCAGTAGTTGTCCTTCCATTCGGCCTTCCAACTCGGTAGTGACGGTTTTCCAACGGTCCAAGCCAAACTGCGCACCGCCTGTCGGAGCGTCTTCCAGCATCAGCGCATAGACCGCCGGATGCGCGCCGAGCGATTCGGCCACATGACGGATATAGTCCATCCGCCATTTTCTCACGTCCGGCAATAGATACAGTTCTCTGGGATTGCCGATGGGCAGGACGCATCCCATCTGCCGCGCGGCGGCGGCATCCAGAAAAGAGACGAGTTGACGTTTTCCGTCTTCGGTGCCGAGTACGGCTTTGAGGTCCATATTCCGAGTCAGGATGAGGTGGCTGAAACCGTTTGCTGCGCATCCGTCGAGGTTTTGCTCTCGCTGGCCGGGGTCGTCCGGAAAACGGTAAAAGGCAAATGTACGATACTGTGGTTTTGAGAACATAAACGATCCCGTAGTCAGTGTTTTACGTGAGACAATGCTTCTTCGTATCGAAATCCCGGGCTCTGCGAGGGGGTATGACACCCTGTGCAGACTTCAGGGGTGACGGGTGGAACGGGGTTGCGTGGCAAGGGAAAATCGTGTCCGGCGGTCATGCGATGACACGCTTCGCACTGTACGTCCGACAGATGCGGGGTTGAGGCGGTGTCACGGTATCCGGAAGGCTGGCCGAATCCTGTCGTATGACAACCGAGGCACTCCGGGTGGGTGTTTTTGTTTTCGAGCACAAGCGTTTCGAATGCGTGCGCATGGCGAGAAGCCTTCCACTGGAGGTAGGCGTCTTGGTGGCAAGGTTGGCAGGATTTGGCGCCCTGAAACGGTGTGCGGTCGGGCGTATGTAACGCGCCTTGGCGCACCAGCCCGGTCGGGGTTTCGTAGTAAGCGTCGATTCGACGCTGGAGCGCAAGGTCCGGCGTGATGTGTTCGTCTATCGGAATCAACCGTCCCCGGTAATCGCGTATCCGTTTGTTGCGGTCGATTTCCAGAATGAGTTCACCTGTGTATGCGCCGTTCGGACCGGCCTGAACGATCAGCGTTTCACCCTCCCGGATCGGCGTGTGCAGGATATGGCGGTCATGGCTGCCGACGATGACGGCGATACCGGGAAACTGCCGCGCCAGTTCTCGGTCTCGCATCACGCCGCCATGAGAGAGCAGTATCACGATATCCGACTTTTTGCGGACGTCGGGCAATAAACGGCGCAGCGTCTCCGCCGGATCGGTAGGCGCGATTTCTTTCATTCGAGACGGTGGCATGGTGCGAAAACTCTCTACGGAAACAAGTCCGATGACACCGATGCGGAGTCCGCCTTTTTTCACGATCCGGTACGGGGGCGCGATCTCGCCGCTGTTTGCCGTCATGGCGATATTGGCGGCTACGACGGGCAGTTTCCGCATCCGAATCGCATCCGACAAAAAGGGGGCGCCGTCTACAAAATCGTTGTCGCCCAGCCCGATGACGTCATAGCCGATCTGCCGGATGCCGTCGAGCAGCGTCTCGTGTCTGCGGACATCCGGTCGCCAGCCTAGCAGGTCCCCGGCATCCACGGTCAGGGTATGCGCTTGTCCCACTCCGAGTTCACGCAACAGGGTAGCTCGCCTCGGCAGACCGCCGAAGGGATTCCCCGGTCACGTGCAGACTTCGAGTTGCCCGTTGGTATTGCCGGTATAAAGAACGGTCAGGGAAGGCTTGCCCGCCGCCTGCGCCACCCATGCGACAGCGACGGCCAGCATGGCGACGGCAAATCCGTCCCGAACACGCAACAGATTCATGCAAAAACTCCGTTCAGGCGATCACGTCAAACCCTTGCCACGTAATAGTGTGACACAGGGCGTCGATGGAAGGCCATGCCTCTTGGTGTTCTTTGGAGGCTACCCAGTGGAGACGTTTTTCCTCGGTTTCGAACGCGATATCGATCTGATATCGGCGCATGCCGTTCATCGACTTGATAAGCGCCGTGCTTACATAGCCGTCCTGCACGACAATAGCGGGCACGTAGGCGTTGCGGTAGGTTTCTTCGAGCGCTTTTTCCTTGCCCGGTTCGACGTCGAGATAGATGTGCAACTGGATCATGAAGACCTCCTCTGAAGGGTAAAAGGTGAAGAAGGTTGTAAGCGATCTGATGTTCAAACCTCCCCTTCGAATTTCTTCAAAACGCCTGCCCCAGACCGAAATAGAAGTACGTTCGTTCGTACAGCCCCGCGGTTGGAGGATCTATGTCTCCTTTGGGATGAAAACCGATGTCTCCCCGGATCATGCCGATAGGAGTCCCTATACGCAGTCCGCCGCCGTATCCAATCTGTATGTCATTCAATACGAAGGACGCAAGCGTTTTTCCCGTTCCACCCAGATCGACAAAGCCGGCAAACAGCAGAGACCCGACGGGTATTCGTATCTCGTTTTGCGAACTAAAGGCGACGACACCGCCGTCCGGCTGACCGATCTGGTGAATGGCGTATCCTCGGACCGACTTGTCGCCACCGAGCAACAGCCGTTTGTCGAGGGGGATGACGCCTTTGCTGAGGGCGCGCACATAACCGAACGATACGGACGTGGCGATGTCGGGAAATCTGCCGAGCGGGATATATTTTCTCAACACGCCGTTCAGGGTCAGCGTGGAGTTCTGGTTGGCGGAGGAACTGCCGAGCCAAGGGCTGGCCAGATTGGCCTGTACTTGCGAAAACATGCCTTGGGTCGGGTTGAGCAGGTCGTCTCGCGTGTCGTAGAGAACGAGTTGCGTCAGACTGCCCTCACGGCGCGATCGCAGACTGTCGGCCACACTGCTTCCTTGCAGGATAGCCGTAAGCGAGTCGCTAAGAGAGGTAACCCGTACGTTTTTGATAGTATAGGTGGTCTGCGAGCGAAGTGCGCGGGAAAGTTCACGGACGCCGATGATCGATGCGCCGAATTCGCGCTGTATATGGCTTCTGCGGTCCTGTCGGGTAAAAAACCCGCGCAGGGTTCCCGTGGTGCGGGTTTTGAAAAGCCAAGGCTGGGTGATGCCTGCATCGACCTGCTGGACGAGCAGACTGGCTTGGGCGTTGGTTCCTATGGTGATGGCCCGGCCCAGAAAATTTCGGTGGGCGATGCTAAAGCTACCCCGGAACCGCTCTACCGAGGCAAAGCCCCCGCCAAAGCTAAACTCACCGCCGGGCAGTTCGATCACGCTGACCAACAAGTCACGCGCATGAGTAGCCGAATCGGAACGGGCCGGTTCCATACGGACGCTACGAAACAGACCGGTCTGAAACAGCCGGGTCTGGCTCCGGGCCATCTTGCTGTTGTCATATAGATCGCCCTTGCGGAGTTCGAGTTCGCGCAACACGACAAACGGGTGGGTCTTCTGAAGCCCCCGTACTCGAATTTCACCCACTCGGCTCGGCTCGCCTTCATCGATAAAAAAAGTAACGGTGATGCTGGTATCGGCCTCGCTCAGCGTTTGTTCGAGTCGCGTTTCGGCATCCAGCAACGCATGACGCTCGGCAAGCGCGGCGATGGCTCTTTTGTCGGCAGCGGCAAAAAGTTGATAGTACGGCAGACCTGCCTTGGTCAGCAGATTTTTTCTGATATCGTCCTCCGCAAGATAGCGGTTGCCGACGATAGCCACTGTCCGCACCCGATACCGAGGTCCCTCGTCGATCGCGATACGTACGACTACCCGGTTTTCGCGCAAAGCATCGCGTGTGGAACGCACCCGGACGCTCAGGAACCCACTGTTTCGATAGAAATTCTCTATCGCATTTACGTCTGCACGCAAAAGCGCCTGATTGAGCTGTTTTTTGCGAAACAATCCGCCCGTCTTGGTAATCATGAGGTCCTTGATACGATCCTCGTTGATAAAAGTGTTTCCTTCCACGACGATACGGTCGATGACAGGTGATTGCGTCTGGCCAAGACACGGACGGACGACAAACAGCAACAGGGAAAAAAATGCCGGAAAAAAATGCCGGAAAACGGCAGACGCGGAAAAGACGGAGAAAGCGGTCAAGGGCATGGAGTCTGTAGAAGATACCCTCATCGGAATCGGAATTTTACTTTGAGGTCAAGACCGTTTTGCGGGTGCTCGCTCAGTTGGTCGGTAAATGTCTCGATAAACAGATAGTTTGTCAACTGATAACCCACGCGGAGTTTGTAGTCCGACGAGTCGAACAGCCGGGTAAACGTCACCTGTGCCCGCTGGTTGATCCGCTTGCTGATGGTAATCTGCGCCGGGGTTCTGGTTTCTCGGTTGTTGAAGACATCGCCTTCGATACGAAATTCGTCGAGTTTCAGGACACGCTGCGCCGAACTTCCCGTGGCCATGAGCAGTGCGCGCTGCCCAAGCCCCGCCACCGCGTCGGTCGCCCCCTCGGTGGTAATGCCCGGCAAACCGAAGGTAAGCAACGACACGACCTCCTGATCTACCAGATTGGACTGCGGAGCGTTCGATCCTACGTTGTCGATCGGGGCGGCGGTAAGTTGAGGGCTTAGCTGTAGCGTGCGTCCGTTTAACCCAAGAACGACCTCGTATTCGGCTCCATAGATGTCCCGCACGCGGGGGGCGCGCGCTATCAGTGTAATCTGCGGATCGAGTTGCTGGATAGGATCGTCGATCAGCGCTACGAAGCTTTCCAGCGGATTCCGGAGAATAAATTCGATGCGTCCTGTCTCCACAGCAAACCGCGTGTCTATATAGACGATATTTCCACCCTCTTTTGCCGTGGCATAACCAGTGACGATAGGATTTTGGGCCGTACCGGAAAACGCCAGTCCGCCCTCCAATTCCATATCCGCCAGATCGTTTTTCACCCGCAGGGAAGGAACGTCCAGCTCGACGTCGAGCTGCATGTTTTCCAGAAAAGGATCCGGCGCTTTGGGTGGGCGTATAACGGCTCCCGTTCCCAGCACAAGATCGCTTAGGTCGAGCGGATAGATAATGGATCCGGCCAGTGAAATCGGTGCGTTGACACTGATCGCCTGAGACCGTTTCCGATTTCCCGTTACCGAGAGCGTTCCGTTGACGACCACACGCGCCGTTCCGACCATTTCGATTTCGGAGCGGCTCAGCGCCAGTTGGGTTTCGAAATCGTCTATACCGGATCGGTCGAAGGTCGCCCGCCCGGATAGACTTATCTTTCCTTTGCCCGTCTTGAACTCGACTGGTCGAAGGACGATACGATTTTCTTCGACCCGAAAACGCATCTCCGGCGCTCTGAGCGGGGGGTTGACGTCCCGTATCTGAATGTCAGCGTTTCGGATATAGATTTCGCCTTGGGATCGCGGCGCCGTCGGCGTTCCGCCCACAGCCAGTCGAATATCCGCCGTTCCTCCCACCCTTTCCAGTTCGTACAGACCACCGTTGAGAAAGGAAAGATCGATCGCGGTTCCCTCGATCGTAATCGCCATACCGCCGGTATCGGGAGAAAGCGGTATATTGCCGTATGCAGCAAGCAGGTTCCCTTTTATTAGAAAAGAGAGATCATGGAGAACAAGCTGATCGTGTCCGTAGACGATCCGACCGGTTATGCTGTCCATCAGGGCGTCGTTGTATCGAATCTGACCCGCGGAAAACCGGGTGTCTATGGAAGTTTCGGAAGGCGGTCCGGAAACGGTAATACGACCGTCCACCAAACCGCTCAGCGGGACGTCGATATCGGTAAGCGACAGCGCGGCATCGATGGCTACATGGTCGAACGATGCCTGAAAGTCGGATTCGACCGGCTGTTTCAGACCGGTCCCGTACGCCAGCCGTCCCTTTGCGGAGATGCGGCCAAGCAAGACGGCGGCATCATGGAGCGGGCGGATAACGACATCGAAGGTTTTCACGTCCGCATAGCCTCTGCTAAATGCAATCAGGATCGAATCGGTGTTGACCAACTCGTTTTGAAGCCCGGTAAGACGGAGCGCGTCGATGGCTACGGTTCCGGTCAGTTCTTCCGGGTTGATGGTGGAGCCGACAAGTTCGATGCGGCCATGAATTAGACCGTCCAGTCCCTGCATAAAACCCGACACCAATTCGCGCAACGGCGCGATGGAAAGATTTTCCATCACCGCGGACGCGGTATACCGAGTATCAAGCGGAAGCGTATCTCCGCCTGCCCAGCGAAGATCGATAGGATACTCGACGCTGGCCATCGACGATCCCATGGGCGTGCGGATGTTTAGCGCAGGCATTCTGAGCATTCGATCTTCATAGAGTACCGATGCGGAGATCGATCCGATCTGGTTTACACGCCGGTCTACGGAGTAGAACACATCGGCAGAATACAACGTTCCGTTCAAGGTGGGTGCGTCGGGTGAACCGTTAAGTGAAAAAAGACCGTCGAGCGTACCGTCGAGCGCCCCCTGAGAGACCATGAAGGGAGATACGAAATCCAAATGGACGCCTTCGAGGAACGCTTCGAGATTGACGATGCCGCCGGGTGTAAGGCTGGCGATCCCGTTGACGAGGATATGGCCGATATCCCCAACCAGTTCAAAATGGTCGATCGTAAGCAACTGTTTGTCGAGTTTTATGGTGGAGGGAGCCGAAAAGTGGAGATTCCGATCGTCCATGATCATAGCCAACGAGTCGAGACCGATCACCACTGTGGATTGGTCCGGATAAGAAGCCAACCCCTTTGCCTCGATGCGACCGGTCACCCACCCGGTTCGTCTTTCGATGGGTCGTCGGGCAATGACGCCGAGCGCAGGCGACAGATTGGCCCGTTTGATGTTGACCCGCAGATCGTACGGATAACCGTCGGTAAGGCTGACCAATCCGTCCGCTATAACCGAAAGGTCGGGTTTGACGATGGTAAAGGTAAGATCCGGATTCCTCAGTTTGATCGCCACACTGGCGTTGCCCAAGTCGGCCCCGCGCAGCGTCAGGTCCTGTACCAGCCCGTTGCCTCGAAATAGCGGATTTGCGAGGGTTCCCTCCAGTTCTCCTTCGATTTTCAGCAGTGCGTCCAGCCCGATGCCCGGATCGGAGACGATATAGTCTTTCAACCGGAGATTCTGGGTTCTGAGCATGCCGGTAAGCGGATAGTCGCCGGTCCATTCTACCTCTCCGGAAAGCACGGCCCGGGTGGTATCCAGCCGTGCGTCGAAACGAACCATTCGATCCGCCCCGTAAAAACCGGCGACCTCCAGATGACCTAGCGGCACCTCGGCGACACGCAGTTTTTGCGCCTGACCGCTAAACCGGATGTCAGGGCGGTCTATCGACCCGTCAAGCGTAGCGGAAAGATCGGCGGCCCCTTGTACGGGAGTCATGCCCAGCAGATCGGTGACGGCTTTTATATCCGGCGCTTTCGCTTCTACATCGAGATGAACGACTCCGCCTGTTTGAATCGTACCTGAAACGGCGACTTGCGCCGCCGGATTGCGCACGGAAAGACGCAGATCGCCGTTTCGATATCGGGCTTCTCCCTGTATGCGGTCCACTCTTTTGCCCCCGATCCAAAGCGTTGGGGCCTGTATATCGAGACGGGCCAGTGTGGGCAGCGCGTCAAACCCGATTCCATGCAATTCAGCCCCCACCGTGGCCTTGCCGACCACAGGAAATGTTTCTCCGATAAGCGAGAAAGGTAGTGCTTCGAGCGCCAACTCGGCAGGGGCGACGACCAACTCGTACCGATACTCCGGCGCCGACATGTCCAGCAGCGCCCGTCCGGAAAGCGTACCTGTCTCATGCCGCCCCCGGAACCGATCGATAGCAAGAACGTTTCTCGCATAGCGCAAGTCGAGGGAGACCAGCTTGAAAGACCCTATGTCCGTGTCGAATATCGGAGATTCGAGATGGGCCTCGATATCCGGGTCGGTCAAGGTATGGCGCAAAAAGGCCGAAAAACTGAACCGTCCTTCTATTGGCGTACCCATCCCAAGAATGCGGGTGATAGAGCCGACGCTTCCGGTGGCTTTTACGGTCAGATCGGCGGTTCGGCTACGGATGGAAGAAACGACACCCTCCACATGAAAAGCAAGCGGTGGCGCGGCAGTGGCTTCGAGGGTAAGATCGTTGACCTTGAGCGTATCGCCGTGGAGTTCTACGTTTGCAAAAATCGTGGACAGATTGTCCGTATAACCGTCGAGGGTAAACGTGGAGGAGTGTGTACCGATGATGGCCTTGATCCGCCCCGATTTCCACATCGAGCCGCGCAAGAAGAAGTTTTTGGCATCGAGCGCCGTAGAATCACGGGGATCGAAATACAGAAACCTACCTCTGGCGATATGGATTTCCGGGATCGAAAACGGGGGTTTGAACCCGGATGTAACGGAAGTATCCGGGGTTTCGGTGCGTCCGGCGGTCAGCGCCGTGATGGCGTCCATCCCTTTTCCGTCTACGTCTTGGAGATAGGCAATGCGAAGACCGTCTATTCTGACCACTGAAACGGGGCGTCCGTAGCGCAGATAGTCCCAGCCGCTCACCCCTATGCTTATTTCGTCGGCTCCGACGACTTCTGCGCCGCCAAGATAACCGGGCAGGGTGATCGATACGTCCTGGAGATAGACGTACTCCCACGGACTGCCGGCCACCTTACCTACGGAAAGACGACCGTTGATCTTTTTTCCGGCCTGCCATTCGATAAAACGCCGGACCTCGTCTCTGCCGTAAGCAGTCATAAACAGCACAAAAGCTGTAGCGCACAGGAGCACCAGCCCCGCACCGCATACGCCTGCTACCCATTTGAACATACGTATCATCGTCGTAAAACCTTCTGCGTCAGAGACAGGTTTTGTATATCGCCCTTCCCTGATAAAACGTCGGAACGCTCCGTCAGGTTGCGAAAACGCCGATAAGTCTCCATAGATTTTATATTTCAGAATATAGAGATAAAAGGCGGAAGAAACAAGGGGAAGGCTTACGCCGGACGGTCCGAGCCAAACCGGGTACGATGTGTCTGTGCTGCCTGTTCCATGTACCGGCGAATGTCGTGCCAGAGCGATTCGGAGGGGTCGTGGTCCGGCGATTCCCGATAACCGAGACGTCGCGCGAGAAACCGGAACGCCTGTGAGTCGCGCTCCGGCAACACGAGGTCTTTGGCATTGCCCCGTACGATGCGAAGGGCATTGATCAGACGCCGCAAAAACGTATAGGCTTCCGATAGCATCCGATAGTCGGTTTCGGACAGCCGTCCGATCTGGTAAAGCGCAGCTAAGGCATCCAGCGTATTCGGACTGCGCACCGCCGATGCGTTTTTTCCGTAGAGAATCTGAAGTTCCTGTACATAGTATTCGATATCGATCACGCCGCCATAGCTGTATTTCACGTTAATCGCGCCCGGACCGACCAATTCGTCGTTTTGGCGTTCGCGCAATCGAGCCAGCGCCGTCAGGTCCAACGGCACGGCGCTAAAGACAAACGCATCGCGCGACGCCTCTATTTTTCGTCCGAGCGTCTCGTCCCCACCGATTACCCGAAGTTTGATCAGCGCCTGTCGCTCGTAGGGCAACGCGCCACCCTGCTCGTTGAAATATCTGACGAACATTTCGAGCGAAGAAGCCAGTGCCCCCTTGTCGCCATAAGGACGCAAACGCAAATCGATTTCGAATATACCCGCCCTACGTGCTACAACGGTGTCGCAGATCACACGCGCAAGACGCTCGAAGTACTCGGAGTGTTCCACCCGATGCGGGCCGGGCGTTACCCCTTGTTCTTCGTAGACAAACATCATCTCGATATCGGAAGCCCAGCCCATCTCCCGGCCCCCGCATTTGCCGAGCGCACAGAGACAGAACCCGCACGGAGCGCCGTCGGCGCGAACAGGCTGGCCGTATTTTTTCTTGAGTTCTTCGTCGCACACCTCGAACACGGCGTTGAGAACGATTTCGGCAAGATCGGTAAGCTGCTGGGAAAAGACCCGGAAATTTTCCTGATCCGACAAAATCTCGCGCATGTCGATCCGAAACATTTCCCGATCCTTGTACCGGTTGATCATTCCTTTCCGTCGTTCGTAGCCGCTTACGCGGGTCAGTCTCGCCCTGAGTTCCGCGGCCATACGCTCGCGGCTTTTGCGAATCCCCACGGCGTCTATGTCTTGAAGCACGGGAAAAAGATTTTTGTGCTGCATCCTAAGAAAGTCTTCCCACAGAAAATCGCTTGTTCCGAACAACCTGGCCATGGCACCGGCCACCCGCTGTTTTTCCAGGTGTCTGAAAGTCGCCTCCAGTTCACGCTCCGACCGGACATTGGCCAGCACCTGATCGATCAGATGGTTGAAATGATCCAGCGCCTGAGCCGGGTTGGGGGCCTGGGTCAGCAAGTGGGTAAACTGTTTGATCAACGCGATGACGAACCTTAGCTCCGCAATACGCCCCGGATCGGAGATAGGGTGTCCGGTCCGGTCGGTCACTTCCAGCGTGTCCCGTACGTCTTCTCCTTGGGTTTCGATGTGTATCCGAACGATATTGATTCCGCGGAGCGCAAGCGCGGTGGACAGCGCGTAGAGAAATGCGGGCGTATCCTGTCCTTCGATGCGTAGCAGTGTCGCATCGGGTGTAACCGTGTTGTCGATGGCGATGTGGATGGGAAACAAGGGTTGCGTACCGCCTTGCCCCGTTTGGCGCAGATAGTCCACCACCCGAAGGTTGATACGGGTCCGCGCTTCTTCGACCCGATCCATGCTGAGAAAACGGATCGCGTTTTCCAACTCTTGCTCGAAAAGAGTCCAATCGGGCGGTTGCGGTGTGACGGCGCGGACGTGGAACAGGTCTACGATCTTGCGGCGGTTTAGCGAAACCGGAGCGTTTGGACCCGTTGCAGACGTGGGTGTGCGGCGTGGACGACGATGAAAACCCATCGGTCGCCGCAACGTTTCGGGTTGAGCAACGGCAACGGTGGCTTCTCGATAGGTAAAGACGTCGCCGTCTACGATGGAAAGCCCACCGGCCGCCATGAGACCCGAAATGATGGACATCTCGGCCATGTAGTCGAACCCTACGACCGTTACCCGCCATTCGCGGATGCCGAGGGCCTCGGTGCGGACTTCTACGAGATTGCCGGTATCCAGTCGCGCGATCATGGCGATATGATCCCGGACCGCTTCGGCCGGATATCGCAGAAAATATCCTTCCGGCATCCGGGCAAAATGATCCCGAATCAACGGTTCGTCCAGCCCCGATGCTTGGAGAAACGAGAACAGATCAATCGGCGTAGACATCCGTCAAGGCTTTTTCTGGGGCGGGCATGGGACTGTTCTCGGCGGCGACGAGCGCTTCGTCTATTTCTTGGAAAATGCGGTTTTCCATAGCGGTCCTCTCTTCTCCGCTCCACCAGCCGGTCTCGGTCAACAACGTCTCCATGCGGTGTATGGGGTCTTTTTTTGCCCATGCCTCCAGCAACTCAGGCGGCACGTATTCGGCTTTGTCATGCTCCGAATGACCTCTCATGCGCATGGTCACGGTTTCGATCAAGGAGGCTCCCTCTCCGGCGCGGGCACGCTGCACGGCGCGACGGGCCGCGGCATACACCGCGACCGCATCGGTCCCGTCTACCTGTTCCCCCGGAATACCGTACCCTTTTGCGCGAGAAGAGAGCTTTTCGCAGGCAAACTGAAGCGAGGTGGGTGTCGAATAGGCATACTGGTTGTTTTCGATGATCAGCACAAAAGGAAGACGGCGCACCGCTGCAAAGTTGAGTCCTTCGTGAAAATCCCCGATACTGGTCGCCCCATCGCCGACATAGGTCATGGCTACGTAGTTCCGGTCGGTGAGTTGGCTGGCAAGCGCCGCACCGACCGTCAGGGGAATCATGGAGCCAAGATGCGAGATCAGCGAAAACACACGGCGTTCGACACTGCCTATATGCAAACTGCTGTCCTTGCCTCGACTGGAAGTGTCGGCCTTGCCCATGTAGTTGGCAAAGACTTCTTGCGGAGATGTGCCGCGCACCAGTTGTGCGCCGAGATCACGGTGCATCGGGCAAATGGCGTCTCCGTCTTCGAGCGCATACGCACTGGCGACTGCGGTTGCCTCATTGCCGACACCCGTGTACAGCGCGCCGGAAAGCCGCCCTTGTCGGTACAACGCAATGGATCGGTTGTCGATCTCGCGTGCCAAACGCATATAGTAGTATATCTTGAGCGCATCGTCTCTTGTCAGGCCCACATCGACAAACGACCGCGCAGAGGAAAGCAAAACGGAATCAGAGGGTGTCATGGGATCTTTCCGGAAAAGAGCCAAAATGGGACCGTATCACGGTGTTCGGACGGCTATAAGCTATGCCGACAAACAAACAAAGGCAAGAGAGATCGGTGACGGGTGGCCCCGTACGCCGATGTATCGTTTGGAGTTGTCGCTTGACGCCCAATGGCAAAGTCCTATATTGCAGGCAGTAAACCTTGCTGTTTCTAACCGAAACCCAGAAAATGTCCGGGAAGGATTTGTATAGACATGACAACACGGATTGCATCCGTACACGCCCGCGAGGTGCTCGACTCGCGGGGCAACCCGACGGTGGAGGCGGAAGTGTCGCTCGTCGGTGGCGCGCTCGGACGTGCGATGGTTCCGTCCGGCGCATCGACCGGAGCACACGAAGCGCTGGAACGACGCGATGGCGACCCGAAGCGGTACAAAGGAAAGGGCGTACGCCACGCCGTCGCCTGCGTCAACGAAACCATCGCGCCCATGCTTTCAGGACGCGACGTCTTGGACCAGATAGGTGTCGATCGCGCCATGCTGGCGCTTGACGGTACGGCCAATAAGGAAAAACTTGGCGCCAACGCCATCCTCGGCGTTTCGTTGGCCTGTGCCCACGCCGCCGCCGCCGCCGTAAGACTGCCTCTGTTTCGCTATCTCGGCGGTGTGAACGCCGCCACCTTGCCCGTTCCCATGATGAACGTTCTCAACGGCGGGGCGCACGCCGACAACAACGTCGATCTTCAGGAATTCATGATCATGCCCGTCGGCGCCACAACCTTTTCCGATGCCCTGCGTATGGGGGCGGAGACTTTTCACAGCCTCAAAAAGGTACTCCACAAAAAAGGTTATTCCACCGCAGTGGGCGACGAAGGCGGATTCGCTCCCAACTTGTCTTCGAACGAAGAAGCCATCCGGGTGTTGCTCGACGGTATCGCCGACGCAGGTTACGAACCGGGCCGAGATATCGTCATCGCGCTTGACGCCGCAGCCACCGAGTTTTACCGGGAAGGCCGCTACGAACTCAAGGCCGAAACCACGCCCTCCAAGTCCCGCCGGGAAATCATCGACTTCTATACGGAGCTTGTCGATCGCTATCCGGTCGTTTCCATCGAAGACGGCGTGGCGGAAGACGATTGGGAGGCATGGAAAACCCTTACCGAGCGTCTTGGAGACCGCGTGCAACTGGTCGGAGACGACTTGTTCGTCACCAATACGAAACGGCTGTCGCGCGGCATCTCGGAGGGAATCGCCAACAGTATCCTCGTCAAGGTAAATCAGATCGGCACGCTGACCGAAACGTTAAACGCCATCGAAATGGCCCGTACTTCCAGTTATACCGCCGTCATCTCGCACCGGTCGGGAGAAACGGAAGACACCACCATCGCCGATATCGCGGTGGCGACCCATGCCGGGCAGATCAAAACCGGATCGCTCTGCCGGTCCGAACGTATCGCCAAATACAACCAATTGTTACGAATAGAGGAAATGCTGGGAGATCAGGCTCGCTATGCCGGACGTTCGGTGCTCCGATCCAGCGCGTAGCGGAAAGAAAGCGTGATGAAGGTTCATAATCCGTTCCAATCTCCGTTGCGTACCTTCTCATCGGTCCGACGGGCGCGGGGCAACCTGCTCCGGCGGCCCGTCTTCTGGGCTGTGGCGCTTGCAACGCTCGGCGGTCTGGCCTACGTCTTTATCGGAGGTGGTAACGGATGGCTTGCCATCCGTGGCTTCCAGCGGGAAAAAACGATGCTCGAAAAAGAAGTAAGCGAGATGGAAGCACGCCGGTTGGACCTCAAGAGCGATCTCGAACTGCTCAAGGGCAATCCCGAAGAAAACGCCCGTCTGCGTTTCGAGATGGAACGCATCGCACGAGAGAAACACGGCATGGTCCGTAAAGACGAACTTATCTACCGATTTCATCCGGAAAAAACCGTACCGACGGACGAGGCCGACAAAAAACCCTGATCGGTCCGTATCCGACTCTGCGGTTTTTATTTTTCGAACTTTGGCGCGACGCGCCCTTTCATCATTTCTCCTATGTCCGTCTGCGCCACCGACGCCATTGTCCTCAACCGCACCCTCATGGGCGATTCCAGCCTATTGGTGACGTTATATACACGTGATTTCGGCAAAATAAAGACGGTGGCGCGCGGCGCGCGAAAAGCCAACAGCAAGTCGGGGCCCGCTCTTCAGCCCTTTATGATCGTTTCGGCAACCTTCCGCCGCAAAGAACATCAGGAACTCCAAACACTCAATCAGGCGGACGTGCTGACGGTATTTCGGCGTCTGAGCGAAGACCTTACCCGCATGGCCTATGCCAGCGCAGTAACGGAACTGGTCAACCGACTTGTCATCGGCGAAGAGCCAAGCCACGACCTTTTCGAGTTGATCCGCCATACGCTTCATGCGCTTAATACACAGCCCCCCGAAGCCGGAGAAGCTATTTTCTGGAGGTTTCAACTACGTTTCGCCGCTTCGTTCGGATACGCGATTCAATTTGTCCGTTGTACGGGTTGCGCACGGGAACTCGAAGAGACAAACCCACATTTCAGCCCGGCGCTTGGCGGCGTCCTGTGCGAGCGTTGCGTCACACAGGACGCCGGCGCGTTTCTTGTCACCCCCGGCGCGGTCAAACTCCTGAACGGCGTCGCCGCCATGCCGGTCGATCTGCTGTCGCGCCTGAAACCGTCCAGAACGGCCAGACAGGAAATCGTGCGCGTCATTCGCTCGTTTTTTCTGTATCATCTGGAAGATGCCAGAGAACTGAAAGCACTCAAATTTCTCCAATACATGGAAGAAGACCAGACGGCGGTTCCTCCCACCGCTCCGTCCTGACGCGCCTCACCACAAACTGTCTTATCAAGTAGGAAACGCGCATGATCGGCAAAATCCGAGGCTTTTTCGTTCTTTTCATCGTGTTTATCGGCTTGGGAGTTGCCACGCTCGCTCTCGCGCTGGTAGACGTGGAAGAGGCGTGGATTTCCACGCGGAACTGGGCCTACGGCAACTTGATCTTTTGGGAAGAGGAGGAAGGACCGATCGCACAGGAGACATGGAACGAAGACGTCGAAGCCGCACGTCTGCTCTCCGAGGCCGCCTTCGATGCGGTAAAATCGGGCAAGGCCGGCGCGGGAGACCTATACGATCTCGGCCAGTTCTATTACAAAGCGCGTGACGATGGTGTCGTAGACGACGCGGAAATGGGTCGTCTCGTCGAAATAGCCGAACGGGCGGGCGTTATGGATGCCGTGATCGACAAATTTCTGGAACCTGCGGCGACACCGTCTTCAAGAAACCCTTTACCGGGAGCTACACTGGAAGGCGAACTAAAAGACTTGGCGCGTCAGGTAAGGGAAGCGCAGACACAGGGCGGTATGGGCGGTCGGAAAATGATCTCGCTGCTCACGCGCGTCAAAGCCTCCGATCTGCCGGGCCGCATCACCGCGATGCTGCCACCGGGGTACGACCAGACCCAGACCCGTGAGACCGCACGCGAAATTACCAAAGCGGCCATACAGGGAAAAATGGACGCCAACGAAGTAGAAACGTTGTTCAATCTTTTTATCGACGCCCAGTCGGACGGCAGACTAAACGAAAACGAAATACAGAAATTGACCTCCACCGCCGAACGTATGGTAAAATAACCCGATGCCCGTTTTCGATCCCCCGTACGATCTTGTCACGTTAGGCGAAGGCTTTCTTAGGCTGTCCCCGGCACGCTACGAACGGCTGGAACAAGCCGTCCATTTCGACGTTCACGTCATAGGTGCCGGTGTAGAGACGGCGGTCGCCGCCAGCCGTCTTGGATGGCGGTGCGCGTGGCTGTCGGCAGCAGGCGACACCCCGCTTGGCCGCAAAGTCGTCAACAAGGCGCGCGAGCACGGAGTGGACGTATCCGGCATCGTCCGGATTCCGGAAGGGCGCACCGGGCTTTGTTTCGCGGAACCGGGCAGCGCACCGCGCCCCACGCGCTATTTCTACGATGCCGAACATACGGTGTTTCGAGAAACCGCGCCCGATGCGCTTTGCTGGTCCGTGTTGGCACACGCGAAGCACTGTCTTTTCTTTCTTACACCGCAGGAAACACGACCCGGCGCACTTGAAACGCTGGAATACGGACTGCGTGTAGCCAAAGAGGCGAATCGCCATATCGTCGTCGCGGTGGACGAACCGGCGGATACCGCCTTTTCTCCGGAAACCCTTGCGCGTCTCGCGCCCTTTCTGGAACAAGCCTCCGTGCTGACGGTCACGTTGCGCTCAGCCCAAACACTCTCCGGCGACGCGGAAACCCCGGAAAAGGCAGCGGAAAAACTGAAATCCCGTTACCGAGGCGAAATCGTGGCTGTAACTGACGACGCTTGTCATACCCCTCGCGCCGGTATGTGGCGAGCTGCGGCGTTTGCCGAAACGACGTACCAAGATCGCGCATACACGCTCGAAATCATTGACGCAGGCGGCGCTTTCAGCGTTTTTTCCGCCGTCTTTCTTCACGGACTGGACCATGGTCCGGAAACCGCTCTGCGACAGGCCAACGCCGGTGCGGCGCTCATGCATTCGGCTCCGGGACATCTGAGTTGGTTTACCCTCGAAGACCTACACGCGCAAACAGAAGGCATCGGCACAAAACTGCAACGCTGATCGGAGCGAAAATTATGTCTTCAAAAGACGAGTCTCTTCGGTTTTTGCTGGAGGGAGGGGTGGTGGCGGTCGTACGCGCCGATCGTCCCGACGAACTGGTCCGCGTGGTACAGGCGCTCAGCGAAGGCGGTATCCGCGCCATCGAAATCACCCTGACCACTCCCGGCGCGCTCGACGTGATCCGGACCTGCGCGGAACGATTTCGTGGACAGGCGCTTATCGGTGCGGGAACCATACTCGACACCGAAACGGCACGCGCGGCCATTCTTGCAGGTGCGGAATATCTGGTAGCTCCGACGCTCGACCCGGCCGTCGTCAAAATGTGTCGGCGTTACAGCAAAATCGCCATCCCCGGCGCCTTTACCCCCACGGAAGTACTCGCCGCATGGGAGTGCGGGGCGGATTTGGTAAAGGTCTTTCCGGCAACGGCGCTCGGTCCACGCTATTTCCGCGATCTGAAAGGCCCCCTGCCCCAGATCGACCTGATACCGACCGGCGGCGTCAGTCTGGAAAATGCGGGTGAATTTATTCGTGCCGGCGCAAGCGCCGTCGCCGTAGGGGGTAACCTCATCGACAGAGCGGCGGTGACACGAGGCGATTGGACGGTGATCTCCGAAACAGCGCAAAAGTATGTGGACGCCGTCCGGCAAGCGCGACAGGAAAAACCATGATACGTAAAGCGGTCGTTCCGGTAGCGGGGTTGGGGACCCGGCTTTTGCCGCTTACCAAATCGTTGCCCAAAGAGATGCTGCCCGTAGGACGCAAACCTGCGATCCACCACGTCGTGGACGAACTGGCGGAGGCGGGTATAGACCGTATTCTGCTGATTACCTCACGGCACAAACAAGCCATAGAAAACTATTTCGACGAAGACCGCGAACTGACCGCACATCTCGACGCCTCCGGGAAAACCGATCTCATAGAGGCGATCCGGGTTCCGGATATCGAATTTACGATCATGCGTCAGGGCAGACCCGCCGGCAACGGCGACGCGGTCCGACTCGCCCGTTCCTTTATCGGCGACGATCCCGTGGTCGTCGCGTGGGGCGATGCGATCGTCCGTTGTCCACCGGGACGCAACGTCGTCCATCGCATGATCGAAACACACCAGACTCGGCAGGCCTGCTGTACTATCGCGGTAGAGGAAGTGCCAGAAGAGAAAGTATCCCGGTATGGCATCGTCCGTCCCGTAGGCGAAGCAGGAGACGCCTTTCCCATCGACTATCTCGTCGAAAAACCGGATACGGCGTCCGCGCCAAGCCGGTACGCCGTTTCGGCGCGCTATGTCTGCAATCCGGATATCGTCGGGGCGCTTGACCGCACCCCGCCCGGACGTGGCGGCGAACTATGGCTGGTGGACGCCATACAGACGCTGCTGTCGCAAGGAAAACCCGTCTGGTGCGTCCGTCTTGGCAACGACGGCAAACGCTACGATATAGGAAACCCGAAAAGCTACTGGGAGGCGTGTGCCGACTTTGCGCTCGACGACGCCCTTGATGGTGCTGCGTTTCGTGATTATCTTCGCAAAAGATTTTGTATTGGGTAAATTCTCGGCGGCTCTGCTTACGTTCTTCACCTTGCAACCACAGTAGGCCCATCATGCATAACATATTGATCGTAGACGACCGCCCCGACAACATCATGCTGTGGAGGATATTCTCGAAAGCGCCGGTTATCGGTCCATTGCGGCGATGGACGGGAAACAGGGGTTACAGCAGGCGCAACTTCATCACCCTGATCTTATCATCTCCGATATTCTCATGCCCAATATGGACGGGTTCGAGTTTTGTCATTCGGTGCGCAATACGCCGGAACTCGCCCGGATTCCCTTTCTCTTTCTGAGCGGTGCGTACGTAAGCGAGGACGACGAAAGATTTGCGCTCAAGATAGGGGCCAACCGTTTTATGCGGCGTCCTTTTCAGACACAGACCCTTCTCGACACCGTCGAGGAAATGCTGGCCGCGCAACAGACAACGCATATGGCTTCCTCGGTGGACGTAGACGAAAAATACTATCTCAAAGAACATATCAACCGACTCACTCAGGCGCTTGAAGACAAAGTGGTAGAACTCGAAGCCGTAATGGAGCAGCACGTCCGGTTGCTCAGGGATGCAAAACGCCACGAGGCCGAACTTCAGAGGAGCCTGTCGGATCTGCGCGACACACAGACCTTTCTGGTTCAGTCGGAACGGCTTTCCGCCGTAGGCCAACTTGTGGCCGGTGTCGCCCACGAACTCAACAACCCGTTGGCGATCATACTCGGCTACTCGCAACTCATGCTCCGAATGTCGGATACGACCCCGCGTATTCAGGAATGTCTCCGAAAATTGGAAGAAGCGGCCCAGCGTTGTCAGCGGATCGTACAGCATCTTACGGTTTTTGCCCAAAAACAAAAAGTGGACAAACGTCCGGTCAATGTAAACGATGTACTGTACAGTGTACTCGACATCCGTGAGGATCAGTTGCGTGCCAATCAGATCCGGGTAAGCACGACACTCGACGCCCGCCCCATGACCGTCTATGCGGACTTTCAACAGTTACAGCAGGTGTTGTTGAGCCTGATCAACAACGCGCAGGAAGCGTTACTGACCCGAAATGCCTCGGATCGGGACATCCGTATCGCCACCCGCCTGCAAGACGATCAAGTGATCATTGACCTTATCGACAACGGGCCGGGTATCGACGACGAACATATCGCCCGGTTGTTCGAACCGTTTTTTACCACCAAGGAGTTCGGCAAGGGGATCGGGTTGGGGTTGAGCATCTGTTACGGCATCATAAAAGAACATCAGGGCGATATCCGGGTTACACACACCGAGGGCGGAGGCGCAACTTTTACCATACTCCTTCCGCCGTCCCGTTCGAACAAATCCCAAGAACCCACCTCTTCCTCCGAATCTCCGAATGTACAGCCTTCCTTCCGTATTCTGATCATAGACGACGAACCCGCCATTTTGGATTTTCTGACCAGCACGTTTCGTCAAAACGGCTATACGGTGGACGCCGTGTTGAGCGGGAGCGACGGCATGGCCCATATCGACCGGACGCAGTACGATCTTGCCTTGCTCGACATCCGCCTGCCGGATTCGGATGGAAAACAGTTGTACCGGGAGATCATCGCGCGTCGGCCCGAACTCGAAAAACGCATCATTTTCATCACCGGCGATACGGTCAGCCAAGATACGTTGGATTTTGTCCGGCAGACCGGAAATCCGTGTCTGACCAAACCCTTCGATATCGAAAGACTCCGGTTGATGGTCGCCGATCTGATCGACAAAGGAAGTTCGGCATGAACGTCTTTCGATGCAGCGCGCCCGGACGCGCAGGGATTATCGGCAATCCGACGGATATGTACGGTGGCAGTGTAATCTCCTGCTCTATCGCTCAGCGCGCAGTCGTAACGTTTTATCCTTGCGAGGGCCTTGTTCTCGAAACCGGCGGCGAACGACGCATCGTGGAAAAACCCGACGATCTGGTTTTGCAGGGAGACTACTTCGACATTGCACGAGCGGTGCTCACCGGCGCCGGGGCAAGCGATCTGAAAGCACATCTTTGCTGGACGACGGACATTCCTTTTCGCGCCGGGCTTTCGGGATCGACTGCACTGATCGTCGCCATGCTGGGCGCGGTGCAGACACTGCGGAACGCGGTCCGGTCTGCTTACGAACACGCCGAACTGGCCCGGATGATCGAATATACCCACCTCAAGGTGTTCTGTGGTTATCAGGACGCCTATATGTGTACGTTTGGCGGACTGAACTATATGGATTTCCGGGAAAAGGAATTTCATCGCGCTTTTGAAACCGACCCGTATGCGACGATCGAGCCGCTTGCCGATCGTCTTCCGGGTTTGCCGCTTCTTTTGATCATTACCGGGACACAGCGCATCTCCGGTACGATACATAGACCGATCCGGCAACGTTGGGTCGAAGGGGACACCGAAGTGGTGGAAGCGTACAAAACCGTCGGTCAGTTGGCGCGTGCCGGCAAAAAAGCGCTGTTGCACGGCGATCTGAAAGAATTGGGACGGCTTATGAACGAAAACCACCGAATTTCCCGGTCGCTTGGCGGTTCCAGTCCGGAAGACGACCGCTTTGTCACGCTGGCGCTCGAACACGGCGCATGGGGTGCCAAATTGGGAGGAAGCGGCGGCGCGGTCATCGTGCTTCATCCCGAACCGGACTCGCTGATCGCCGCCGCGCGGACCACCGGAGCGGTGGACATTCTCACCCCTTCACCCCGAACCGGACTCGAAGTCGCATCCGTCGAGGAACAATCATGAAAATTAAACTGGATTATCATAAAACAGGTCTCGATGTCGAAATTCCGGACCAGAATCTTGTAGCCGTTCTTTCCATGCGACAGGCGACGCCGCTCGAAAACCCGCAACAGGCTACGTGGGAGGCGCTGTGTCGTCCCGTGGCCAGTCCGCCGCTTGCCAAGCTGGCACGGGCACGCCGGAACGCTTGCGTCGTCGTTTCGGACATCACTCGCCCAGTCCCCCATGCCGTCATTTTGCCGCCTATTCTGCAGACGCTTGAACAAAGCGGCCTACCCGCCGACGCCATCATGATACTCGTGGCTACCGGTCTGCACGGACCGATGAACGAAACACAGTTGCGCGAGACGCTCACGTCCGCCGTAGTGGACCGTTACCGCGTGATCAACCATGTCGCTCGAAACACCGATGAACAAGCCTACTTGGGCATGACGTCGGGCGGAATCCCGGTATATGTGGATCGACAATACGTGGAAAGCGACCTCAAAATCCTTACCGGACTGATCGAAGCGCATTTTATGGCGGGGTATTCGGGAGGCAGAAAACTTGTTGCGCCCGGACTGGTCGGTGTCGAAACCATCCGATATCTCCACGGTCCGGGACTGTTGGAGCATCCCAAGGCATCGTCGGGGATACTGGACGGCAACCCGGTGCATGAGGCCATTCTCGAAATCGCACGCATGGCAGGGGCCGATTTTATCGTCAACACCTCGATGGACGAACAGCGGAGGGTGACGGGCATCTTTGCGGGCGAACTCGATGCCGCCCACCGTGCCGGCGTGGCGCAGGTCCGGGAGATGGTCCGGGCGTACGTGGAAGAACCCGTAGACGTGGTGGTCACCTCTTCGGCAGGCTATCCGCTCGATACGACCTATTACCAGACGGTCAAGGGGATGGTGGGGGCGCTGGACATTCTCAAGGACGGTGGTTGTATTGTGATCGCCTCCGGTTGCGCCGAGGGGGTAGGCAGTAAGGAATTCGAGCGGATTCTGCGAGAAACGACCGACATTGACACTTTTATCGCTTCCATACAGCAACCGGGTGTCTTTACCATCGACCAATGGGAGGTGGAAGAGTTGGTCAAGGCGCTCAAAAAAGCGCATATTTACTTGTATACGGAAGGGTTGTCTCCGGAAGACATCCGTTCCTATCTGGTAGCGCCTGTGACCTCGGTCGAAGAGGGCATCGCCTGCGCGCTCGAACGATGCGGTCCACAGGCCACGCTAGCCGTCATTCCCAAAGGCCCTTACGTCATGCCCTGCATACGCGAGGGGCGCGAGGCGGCAGGATGATGCCCTCCGGGCCTGTCGAGAGGAAATCATGGGTTCGAACCAGTATATAGACGTGCAGCCCCGAATCGATCCTTCGGCTTTTGTTGCGCTTAGCGCCGATTTGATCGGAGCCGTCACGATTCACAAAGACGCCAGCGTATGGTTTCAGGTGGTCATGCGCGCCGATGACGAACCCATTACGATCGGCGAGGGAAGCAATGTGCAGGATGGAAGCATATTGCACATCGATCCGGGTTGTCCGACGACGTTGGGAAAATTCGTTACGGTGGGGCACAAGGCTATCGTACACGGAGCGCAGATCGCCGATCACGTCATGGTTTCCATGGGTGCGATCCTATTAAGCGGAGCGCGTATCGGCGAACACGCGATCATCGGCGCGGGCGCTCTGGTGACCGAAGGGATGGAAGTGCCTCCGAATTCGCTTGTTCTCGGCGTTCCCGGACGCATCGTCAAAACGGTGACTGAGGCACAGATCGAGCGGATTCACCAGACGGCGCAGGGTTACATAGAGCGGGGTCGGGTGTACGCGGAGCGGGCAAAATGGAAGAGATGAAACGTCGAAAGGACAACCCGTCTGTCCGGTTTACTCTTCCCAAAATTCGCTTGACATGCCAGGTACGAACATGTAGGTTAGGGTGTTCTTTGCGTCATGGGATCGTGCGCCTGTAGCTCAATTGGATAGAGCACCTGACTACGGATCAGGAGGTTGGGGGTTCGACTCCCTCCGGGCGTATTGAGGCGTGTATGACAACCGACCCCGATGGGCATGAACGGTGGATGCGTTTGGCGATTGAAGAGGCGCAAGCCGCTGCTGCAAAGGGCGAAGTGCCTGTAGGAGCGGTGATCGTCTGTGACGGTCGGATGTTAGGGCGTGATCAGAACCGGGTATTACGTCAGCGCGATCCTACGGCGCACGCGGAGATGTTGGCGATACGTGCCGCCACCCAAACGCTCGGCTATGAGCGACTGACCGGTGCGACGTTGTACGCGACCCTTGAGCCTTGCGCCATGTGCGCCGGAGCGATCGTACTTGCCCGCATAGGCTGTTTGGTCTACGGAGCGGACGACGCCAAAACGGGCGCCTGCGGTTCTCTGCGAAATATCGTGCAGGATGCCCGTCTTAACCACCGGGTTAAGGTAGTACGAGGCGTGTTGCAGCCCGAGTGTGCGGAAATGTTGCGTGTGTTTTTCCGGGAGGTGCGCCACAAATCCGAAGAAACGGAGAGGTGCGAGAGCGGTTGAATCGGACGGTCTCGAAAACCGTTGTGCCTACGGGCACCGTGGGTTCGAATCCCACCCTCTCCGCTGGAAGGTTTCATAGAAACACGGAGAGGTGCGAGAGCGGTTGAATCGGCACGCCTGGAGAGCGTGTGTCTACCTAAAGTGGACCGTGGGTTCGAATCCCACCCTCTCCGTTAATGGTTATATGAGATCGGGGCAGTAGCTCAGTTGGGAGAGCGCCAGAATCGCACTCTGGAGGTCAGCGGTTCGATCCCGCTCTGCTCCATTTTAAGGTCCGACCCGACGGACCCTGCGTCTTTGGTCGTGCTAGACGGGGAGTTAGCGGTGCCCTGTAACCCGCAATCCGCTACAGCGGGGTTGAATTCCCATTCCGAGGGTTGATCTTGCGCTGTCGGTATCTTACAGCCGCAGTGTTGAGAGTCAGGTCCTGCGCAACGTGAGATCGCCGAACCCCGTCAGGACCGGAAGGTAGCAGCGGTAAGCGACCCCTCTCGTGTGCCGTGGGGCCACCTGGCCGGAGCTGTCGGCTTGGATACTCCAGACGCGAGGACATTCGAAGGTGGGTGCACGACCTTTTTTGTGAGGATGGCTTTCCGTATGTCCTCCAGGGCAATGTGTCATGGCCTACGAAGTTACTGCACGCCGATGGCGTCCTCAGGAATTTGACCGGGTTATCGGTCAGGAACACGTTACCACTACCTTAAAAAACGCCATACAGACCGGTCAGATTGCACACGCCTATCTTTTTGCCGGTCCGCGCGGCGTAGGCAAAACCACCACCGCCCGTATCCTCGCCAAAGCCCTCAACTGCGTCAACGGCCCTACGATCACCCCTTGCAACACCTGTTCGTTCTGCCGCGAAATCTCCGCAGGACGCAGTGTCGATGTGCTTGAAATCGACGGCGCATCCAACAACAAAGTCGAACAGATACGTTCCCAACTGCTGGAAAGCGTCAAGTATACCCCCAGTCAGGGCAGACATAAAATCTATATCATCGACGAAGTTCACATGCTGACGCGGGAAGCCTTCAACGCGCTCCTAAAGACACTCGAAGAACCGCCGGCACATGTGTACTTTATCTTTGCTACGACCGACCCGCAAAAGGTGTTGCCCACCATCCTCTCCCGGTGTCAGCGATTCGACTTCAGACGCATCCCCGGGAAAACCATCGTAGACCATCTTGCCATGATCGGCGAAAAAAGCGGGTATTCGATAGATCGGGAAGCACTTGCTGTCATTTCCCGCCGCGCCGACGGAAGCATGAGAGACGCCGAAAGCCTTTTCGATCAGGTGACCGCATTCGGAGGAGGTCGTCTGTCCGCCCACGAAGTGGCCAGCCTGTTAGGAATGGTGGAACAAGATATCTATTTCGAACTTATGGACGCCGTTGCGTGCCGAGACACAGGACAGGGGATTCGGCTCATCCACCGAATCATCCACGAAGGCTACAACCTTGACGAAGTGGCGCTCGGTATCCTCGAACACCTGCGTAATCTGCTCATGATCAAAGCCGCGCCTGACGCGCAAGACCTCCTCGAAGAAGACGCCCTCGATCTGGAGCGCTACCGTCGGCAGGCAGCACAATTTCAGATAGACGACCTGTTGCGTCTCAGCCAAATTGCTACCCAAACCGAAGAGGCGATCCGAACCAGCGCGCTTCCCCGGATCCAACTGGAAACGGGTGTGGTTCGCATGATCCGGATGGAGTCGTCCGTATTGTTGACCGACGTACTGACCCGACTTTCGGAGCTGGCACAACGTATCGAGATACCGGAGAAATTGGGCGAGAATGAACCCATTGCGCGCGCTACGGTCGAACCGGCAACAGTTTCCGTGCCCTTGGTCGAAAAAATCGTCAGCACATCTATTCCGTCGCCCGTGCCGACGGCCCCCGAACGACCTGTGGTGCCGCCAAAAACCTCCGAACCCAAGCCGAAAACCTCTTCTCTCGGCCCGTCCGTCAGCGCCGTAACAACCGAACCGAGACCCACCGAAAAACCACTGCCGACAACCGAGATCACGCTGCAACGACTTATACAGGACTGGCCTTCGATTCTCGAAACGATCAAGGGACGACGGATTGCGCTCGGCAATTTTCTTGCCGCCGCCATGATCGCAGGTTATCAGGAGGATACCATCACGCTTGCGTTTGCCACACAACATGAATTTCACAAACAACAAGCGGAAAAAAAGGAAAACGGCCAGCTTGTTCAGGAGATATTTTCCGAACGTATCGGGCGAGCGGTTCGTCTTTCTTATATCGTCACCGACACGCCGCCCGAAGACAGTCCTCCCCCCCTCCTGCCCGCCGAACCCCTGCAGGCAGTCAACAGTTTTACCATGGCAAAACGGGATCCGACCGTCAAACGCCTTTTGGATGCCTTCGACGGACAGATCGTCGGCGGATAGACCGAACTTCAGAGAAAGGAACGACAATGGCCAAAGGCCTAAGCGGTATGCTCAAACAGGTCCAGAAAATGCAGAAAAAAATGTCCGAGTTGCAGGAACAACTCGAACAACAACGTGTAGAAGGAAGCGCCGGGGGCGGTATGGTAACCGTCGTCGCCAACGGTCGCCAAGACATCCTTGAGATCAAGATTCATCCGGATGTCGTCAACCCGCAAGACGTGGAAATGCTCGAAGACCTGATCCTCGCCGCTATCCATCAGGCGCAACAGCGAGCGCAGGAAATGATGAACAGCGAAATGGGACAGATCACAGGCGGTCTTCAGATTCCCGGTCTTTCTCTGTAGCGGTCAAAGGGAGCGGCGCGTGTCGCAACAGTTCAGTTCGCAAGCCATCGCCATTCTTATTGACGAATTGCGCCGTCTGCCGGGTATCGGAAAAGTAACGGCGCAGCGTCTGGCATTTCATATCCTCAAAGCCCCTACGGAACGGGCGCTCGGTCTTTCGGATGCCATACGGGCCGTAAAGGAAAAAGTGCGCTACTGCACCGCCTGCTGGAATATCACCGAGTCGGAGGTATGCGATATCTGTCACGATGCAAAACGAGACCCTTCGCTAATCTGTGTGGTGGAAGAACCCAAGGACATTGTAACCATGGAGCGCACAGGCGAATTTCGCGGACTGTATCATGTGCTGCACGGAGCCATCTCACCGCTGGACCGCGTAAGCCCGGACGATATCCGGGCGCGTGAACTGGTGCTTAGACTTCATGACACCGTCCGAGAAGTTATCATTGCCACCAACCCCAATATCGAAGGGGACGCCACCGCCATGTACCTCGCGCGTCTTATCAAACCGATCGGCGTCAGAGTGACACGACTCGCGCGTGGACTTCCTATGGGCGGCGATCTCGAATACGCGGACGATGTAACGCTGGCGCGCGCCCTCGAAGGCCGAACCGAACTGTAGACGACAACGGCATATCCCATCCGCCGCTCAACCCCAGGGATGCTTTTTCCATGAACCTGCCCAATAAGCTGACGATCGCCCGCATTATCCTCAGCCCGTTTTTTATGATCTTTTTTCTGATCGACAATCTCTATACCCGGTACTTAGCTACCATTATCTTCTCCGCCGCCTCGCTGACCGATCTATACGACGGATACCTTGCACGAAAAACCGGTGTCATCACCAGTTTTGGCAAATTCATGGACCCGCTGGCCGACAAGATTCTCACCTCGATCGCCCTCATCTCATTCGCTTCGCTCGGATACGTGCAAACCTGGATGGTGGTCACCATCATCGCACGCGACTTTATTGTCACCGGGTTGCGTAGCGTAGCCGCCTATCGCGGACTGCTCATCCTGCCGACACAAGTCGCCAAATGGAAAACAGCCTCTCAAATGGTGGTCATCGTACTCATCTTGCTCTACATCAACATCCGCACCACGTATCTGACCTATGGCCAGTGGGCCCCATCCATCGACCGACCTGCGTTTCTCATACTCAACGCGATGGTATTTGTTTCGATGGTACTCACCGTCAGTTCCGGAATGGACTATCTGATCAAAAATCGCTCCATTCTGACCAGCTTGCTAAAGTGAGCATGAACACCGTCGCTGTTTTTCTTGCCACCGGATGTTACGCCGGATATGCTCCTAAAGCACCGGGAACCGTTGGTAGTCTGGTCGGGGTAGCATTGGCTTACGTGCTTACCTTTTTGTCTTGGCCGGTCTACGCGATTGTGGCGATTTTCGGCGTGGCGACGGCGATCTACGTATCCGGCGCAGCAGAAAAACGTTTCGGACACGACGGACGTCAGATCGTGATCGATGAGATCATAGGGATGGTTGTCACCATGGCTTTTTTGCCGTCGAGTTGGCTTTCCTTTTTGCTCGGCTTTGTTTTTTTTCGAGCCATGGACATTATAAAAATTTTTCCGGCCAACTGGGCGCAAAAACTGCCGGGGGGGATTGGCGTCGTAGCCGACGACCTCGTAGCCGCGCTGTACGCGCACTTTCTCGTCCGTTTTACCCTTATGCTGTTAATCGGCCCGGTCTCTGAAACGTAAACGAGGATCAACCATGAAAAAAGCCGCCATTCTGACGATAGGCGACGAACTGCTGATCGGCTCCATCGTCGATACAAACGCCGCGCATTTGGGACAGTGTCTTACCGAACTCGGTATCGAACCGGTGTGGACGCTGACCGTAGGAGACGACGCCGCACGTATACGTCATGCGTTGGATCTTTGCGTCTCACTTGCCGATATCGTGTTGATTACCGGTGGGTTAGGACCGACGCACGACGACGTCACTAAAACCGTACTGGCGGAGGCGACCGGTGACCGACTTGTTTTTCATCCCTATCTACTCGACCAAATCGAGGAGATGTTTGTGCGTCGAGGGCTTGCCATGCCGGAGTCGAATCGGATACAGGCGTTTATGCCGGAACGAGCCGTTGTTTTGGACAACCCGGTGGGAACCGCTCCGGGGTTTATGCTCCGTCACGGCGAGGCCGATGTCTTTGTCATGCCCGGCGTTCCACGCGAAATGAAAAAAATGATGGCCGAACAGGTTGCACCCCGGCTTCAGGGACACGCCGGCGGGCGTGTGATCCTGCACCGTGTGCTCAAGACAGCCGGCATCGGGGAGTCGTCGCTGTTTGAAACAATCAAAGACCTTATCGAATCGGCAAAAGACGTCCGTGTGGCTTCGTTGCCGCAGGAAGCGGGGATTAATTTGCGGCTTACCGTCAGCGCGGCGACCGGAGAGGAGGCCCGGCAACGCATCGCCGTACTCGAAACCGCGCTTCGCGCACGGGCAGGCTCCTTTATCTACGGCACAGACGGCGAGACGATGGAACAGACGCTCGGACGGCTGCTGACGGACGCAGAGGTCACCGTTGCGCTGGCGGAGTCCTGCACAGGCGGTTTGGTCTGCGACCGGCTTACCGATACACCGGGCAGTTCGGCTTATGTAGAACGCGGCGTCGTCGCCTATAGCAACGAAACCAAAAAACAACTTCTCGGTGTTTCCGACGAAACGCTACGCGCTTTCGGCGCGGTAAGCGCACAGACCGCCGCTGCCATGGCCGAAGGCGTCCGCCGGATAAGCGGAACCACATTCGGGCTGTCCACTACGGGTATTGCAGGACCATCGGGAGCAACACCCGAAAAACCTGTCGGACTGGTCTATATCGCGCTGGCACACCCCGAAGGCGTTATCGTGAGAGAACTCCGGCTCGGAACCGAACGCAGAATCAACAAGGTGCGCGCCGCCACGGCCGCTATGAACCTGCTGCGTCTGTATCTGGTCGATCCGGCTCATATCGAGAAAGGGATTTGAACTGACCTCCGGTTGTCTTACATTAAGACCATGAACAACGAACCGATCCGAACCTTTATCGCCATCGAAATTCCGGAAACGGTCAAGACCTGTGTGGATGCGGTAGAAACCGAACTCAGACAAAGCCGCGCGGATGTAAACTGGGTCTCGACCCGCCAGATGCACATTACGCTCAAATTTTTGGGCGATACCGCGCCCGATCGACTGAAAACGGTCCGGGAAGGCGTGCGCGAGGCCGTATCGGCCTGTTCCGCTTTTTCGATAAATCTTTGCCGTATTGGAGCGTTTCCCAATCTGGAACGTCCGCGTGTTTTCTGGGTCGATATCCAAGAGGGACGCGACGTGCTGATTGCGCTTCAGCAGCGGGTGGAGACGGCTCTGTTTGATCGGCGTTTCGTGCGGGAGGAGCGGCCTTTCTCTCCTCACCTGACGATAGGCCGGGTGCGTTCTCCCAAAGGCGTGGGGCTTCTATCCGAGCAGGTGCGCGCCATGGCGTTTCAGACGCCCTCCTTTTCCGTAACTCGGATCGCGATCGTCAAAAGCGAACTTCGACCGTCCGGCCCGGTATATACGATTTTGGATCATGTGGAACTGGCGTGATGGCCGTCGTTACCGACATACGCACGGAACGGGTAAAACGCCGACGCGAGCGGGTCGTGTATGTGGATGGAGAAATTGCGCTCACGATAACGGAAGAGACGTTTCTACGTGTCGGTCTTCGCGTCGGTCAGATGTTAAACACGGATCGGCTCCGCGAAATCGAAACGTCGGACCGGGTAACACGCGCCAGAGAGCAAGCGTTGCGCCTGCTTGACCACAGACCACGCACCCGCCGGGAAATCGAGCAACGGCTGATGCGAAACGGATGGGATGCCACAATCGTCGCCCACGTCGTGCAACGCCTGATCGAGGGTGAATGGATCGACGACGCCCGTTATGCGCGTCTCTATGCGGAAGAACAACGGCGACTTAGACTGGCTGGCGCGACATTGATCCGCCGCGAACTGCGCCGAAAGGGCGTCGAAGCGGAACTTATAGAAGCTGCGCTTCAAGAAGGCGAAGACAAAGACGACGAACCGGTACGGGCATACGAACTGCTGTCACGCCGCCATCGGCGCTATGAGGATCTCGATGCCCGTACCGCAGAACGGCGCATGGCCGGTCTGCTCGAACGGCGCGGGTTCGACGGAGAAACCATCTATTCGGTCGTCCAGCGGATACTGAATGAAATGAAGGAGCAGAATCCTTGAACAGTCAGGAAATTCGTCGGTCGTTTATCGACTTTTTTGTACAACGGCACGGGCATACGTTTGTACCGAGTTCGAGCGTCATACCTTGGGACGACCCTACTTTGCTGTTTACCAACGCAGGGATGAACCAGTTCAAAGACGTCTTTCTCGGAACCGGAACGCGGTCTTACACCCGTGCCGTCAACGCCCAGAAGTGCATACGCGCAGGAGGAAAACACAACGACCTCGAAGATGTCGGAAAATCGCCCTCGCATCAGACCTTCTTCGAAATGCTGGGCAACTGGTCGTTTGGAGATTATTACAAGCGCGAGGCGATCGTCTGGGGATGGGAACTGCTCACCGAGGTGTGGAATCTGCCCAAAAACCGATTGTGGGCGAGCGTGTTCCGTGAAGACGACGAAGCCGAGGAACTCTGGGCGACCCAGACGGATATAGGTCGCGACCGGATCATGCGGTTCGGCGAAAAAGATAATTTCTGGGAAATGGGTGAGACGGGGCCTTGCGGTCCCTGCTCCGAAATCCATATCGACCTTGGTCCCGAACAGTGCCGGATGCAGGACACCCCGCACCGATGCGAAGTCAACGGCGACTGCGGACGATATCTGGAAATATGGAATCTCGTTTTTATCCAATACAACCGAGACGCCAGCGGAAGACTCTCGGTGTTGCCCGCCAAACACGTGGACACCGGCATGGGTTTCGAGCGGATAGTCAGCACGTTGAGTGGGGTGTCGTCCAATTACGACACGGATATTTTCCGCCCTCTGATAGACCGTATCGGCGAACTTTCCGGACGCTCCTATTCGGAAGAGGAAATGGCGCTCGCCTTTCGCGTGGTGGCGGATCACATACGCGCGCTTACCTTTGCCATTGCCGACGGTGCGTTGCCTTCGAACGAGGGGCGGGGGTATGTGTTGCGCCGCATCCTGCGGCGCGCCGCTCGTTACAGCCGGACGCTCGGTCAAACCGAGCCTTTTATGCATCGGCTGGTGCCCGTCGTCGTCGATAAGATGGGAGACGCCTATCCGGAGATCCGGCAGAACCGCGACCACGTAAGCCGGGTAATCCAGTCGGAGGAAGTCGCATTCGGCAGAACACTGGACCGGGGGTTGGAACATTTCGAAAGCATCGTCTCCATCGCCGCAGGAGAAAGCCGGCGGCATCTTACGGGAGTGGAGACCTTCAAACTGTATGACACCTATGGGTTTCCGGCGGATCTGACTCGTCTTATGGCGGAAGAGCGCAATATGACAG
>Ga0194132_10002503_pt1 | contig 34195 bp, 27 predicted proteins | sample TA2KigOf80mmetaG_FD_148612 | JGI IMG/M metagenome (GOLD analysis project Ga0194132, IMG submission 148612) | Freshwater microbial communities from Lake Tanganyika, Tanzania - TA2015054 Kigoma Offshore 80m | ecosystem: Environmental > Aquatic > Freshwater > Lake | place: Tanzania: Lake... | reverse complement strand
TGACCTACTTCGCCTTCCCAGACATCCACTGGCAGAAGATCCGCACCAACAACCCACTCGAGCGGATCATGAAAGAGATCCGCCGACGAACCCGTGTCGTCGGTGCCTTCCCTGATGGTCAGTCCTGTCTCAACTTGGCGGCTGCGCGGCTGCGCTATATCGCAGGATCGGCGTGGTCAGCCAGGTGCTACATGAACATGCGGCCACTCTATCAGCCGCAGGTCCCACAATCCGGAGCCGCCGCCTGATCAAATGTGCGAAAGATTCTGGACAGGACCCCTCGACCCGCGCCAGCTCGGAAGCGAGGCCGTTCGAGAGCGTCCGCGCCTCGTTCAGATCCTCGCCCTTGGCCGCGGTCTCGATGCCGCTGGCGATGTCGGCGAGCGGGAAGGCGCCGGCCGAGCGCGCCGCCCCCTTGATCGAATGCGCGGCCTTGCCGGCGCCCGAGAGATCGCCTGTCGCGAGCTGCGTGATCAGCGTGCGCACGAGCTCGCGGCTGGAGGCGAGGAAGGTCGCGAGCGTCGCGCGCGCCACCTCGTCGATCTCGCCGAACATCTCGATCAGATGTGCGGCATCGATCGGCATCCGGTCGTTCGTCGAGGTGCTCTCGCCGGACGGCGTGGTGGTCGCCGCGGCGTGGACCGGAGCCCCGGTCTTCGGCAGCCAGCGCTGGATCGTCTCGGAGAGGCGGCTGAGCCGCACCGGCTTGCCGAGATAGTCGTCCATGCCGGCGGCGAGGCAGCGCTCCGCCTCGCCCTGCAGCACATTGGCGGTGAGCGCCACGATCGGCACCCGCTTGCGTCCGGTGAGATGCTCGAGGTCGCGGATCTTCTGGGTCAGCTCGAAACCGTCCATCTCCGGCATGTGGCAGTCGGTGATGACGAGGCCGTAATTGACCGAGGCATAGGCGTCGATGCCCTGGCGGCCATCGGCGACCACGTCGGCGGCATAGCCCAGCCGCTCGAGCTGGCGGCGGATCAGCATCTGGTTGGTCGGATTGTCCTCGGCGACGAGGATGAGCCGGCCTTCCGCCAGCGCCAGGTTGCGGTCGGCGGGCGCGCTCGGATCGACCGGCGTCTCGTCGGCTGCCGTCTCCTCGGATTCGGCGCGGCCGAGCGCGATCTCGATCGCGCGCAGCAGCACGGCGCGGCGCACCGGCTTGGTGAGATAAGCCTTGAAACCGGCCTCGAGCGCGCGCCGGCGCTGACCTCGATCGTCATAGGCGGTCAGCAGCACGGCGCCGATTCCGGCGAGCTTCTGACTCTCCGCCATCGCCTGGTGGAGCGCGAAGCCGTCGATGCCGGGCAGCTTGTAGTCCGCCACGAGCACGTCGATCTTCTTCCCCTGGCGCAGACGCGAGAGCGCGGCTTCGCCCGACTCGAACCACTCGGTCTCGGCGCCCTCGGCACCGAGATAGCGGGCGAGCACCTTGCGCATGGTCGGGTCGTCCTCGACCACCAGGATCGAGACGCCGTCGAGCGCGCGACGCTCCACAGGGTCTGCCGGTACCGTCGGCAGGGGCAGGGTCAGCGAGAAGACCGAACCCTTGCCGTACTCGCTCTCGACAGTGATGTCGCCGCCCATGTTCTCGGCCAGACGCTTGCAGATCGACAGGCCGAGGCCGGTGCCGCCGAATTTGCGCGTGGTCGAATCGTCCGCCTGCACGAAGGCCTGGAACAGGCGCGCTTTGCCTTCGGGCGTGAGCCCGATTCCGGTATCGATGACGCGGAACGTCAGGCTGTGGGCGGAGTCCGTTGCCCGCACCACCTCGATCGAGACCTGGCCCTTCTTGGTGAACTTGATGGCGTTGCCGATCAGGTTGAACAGGATCTGGCGGAGCCGGACAGGATCGCCACAGACGAGCTCGGGCACCGTCGGATCGACGAAGGTTACGAGCGCCAGCTGCTTCTTCCTGGCCGAGGCTGCCAGCGTCTCGGCGACGCCCTCGACGAGCGTGAGCGGCGCCATCGCCACCTGCTCGACCTCGAGCTTGCCGGCCTCGATCTTCGAGAAGTCGAGGATGTCGTCGATGATCTTGAGCAGCGCCGAGGCCGACTCGCCGATCACCATCGCCATCTCCTGCTGCTCGGCAGTCAGCTGAGACTGCTGAAGAAGCTCGAGCAGGCCCAGCACGCCGTTCATCGGCGTGCGGATCTCGTGGCTCATGGTGGCGAGGAAACTCGACTTGGCGCGGCTCGCCTGCTCGGCCGAGTCCTTGGCGTCGCGCAGCTCCTGCTGGTAGCGCCGTCTTTCGGTGACGTCATGCGCCCAGGTGACGAAGCTGTCCTCGCCGTCGATGGTCAGCCGCTGCCACAGCATGTAGGCCCAGAAGCGGCTGTCGTCGTGGCGGCGGAACTCGATCTCGACGCCGGGGATGCGGTTCTCCTCCTTCAGCCGCTCGACGAGCGCGACGCGGTCCTCGGGGTCGACGTAATAGTCGCGCGGGTTCTCGTTCAGCGCGTCCTCGCGCGGGAGACCATAGAGGTCGGCGAAGGCCTGGTTCACGAACAGACGCTTGCCGCCGAAGGTCTGGAGCGACACGGCGAGCGGGCTCGACTCCAGCAACGTGCGGAGCCTGACCTCGCTCTCGCGCAGGCGGCGCTCAGCCTGCTTCAGCTCGGTCACGTTGGTATAGGTGCGGACGAAGCCGCCGCCCGGCATCGGGCTGGTGCGGATATCGATGATCTCGCCGTCCGGCCGCTCGTGCGTGTTGAGGTGCGACTGCGTCAACGAGCTGACGTGCTCGCGGTGCCGCGTGATGTAGCCCTCGATCAGCTCCGGGGTCGTGAGACCGTACTCGGTCGGGCCGAGATGGCGGATGATGTCGTCATAGGTCTTCTTGCCGTCGAAGAACTCGGGCGGCAGGCGGACGCCTTCGGCGAAGAGCCGGTTCCAGGCGACCATCCGGTGCTTCGCATCGAACATGGCGATGCCCTGGTCCATGTTCTCCAGCGTCGCCGTCAGGATCTCGGTCTGGCGTGCCAATTCCTCGGCCTGGCGTTTGCGGTCGGTCTGGTCGAGCGTCCACACGACCGAGCAGGTCTCGCCGCCGAGATCGATCAGCTGCCAGAAGGAGAGGCACCAGAAGGGAGTGCCGTCCTTGCGCTTCTGGATGATCTCGATACCGGAGACCTGGCCGTCGCGCTTGAGGCGCTCGATCAGCCCCTCGCGCTCCTCGGGGAAGAGGTAGAAGTCGGCGGCGTTGGTGGATGTGACCTCGTCCTTCGAAAGGCCGTAGAGGTCGGCGAAGGCGCGGTTGGTGAAGATGCGGCTTCCATCGAGCTGGGCGATGCCGACGCCGACCGGGCTCGATTCCAGGATCGTGCGCAAGCGCAGCTCGCTCTCGGCGACCCTCAGCTCCGCCGCCTTGACCTCGGTCACGTCGGTATAGGTGCGCACGACGCCGCCGGAGGCGATCGGCGCCGTCCGGGTCTCCAGCATCATGCCGTTGGGCTTGCGCCGGATGCTGACGCGCGGCGACTTGGTGCTGCGGATGCGCTCGGTCCGGATCTCGGCGATGCGGTCCAGCTCTTCCTCGGCATCGACGCCGGCCTCGATCGGCAGCAGGTAGCGCACGAGCTCGGCGTGGGTGGGCTGGTTGACCAGCATCTCCGGCGGAATGCCGGAAAGCTCGCTGTAGCGACGATTCCACGCGACCAGGCGCAGATCCGCATCGTACATGGTGATGCCCTGGTCCATGTTGTCGAGCACGTGCTGGAGCACGGCCGACTTGCTCGCCAGCTCCTCGGCCTGGCGCTTCTGGTCGGTCAGGTCGTAGGTCCAGGCGACCAGCGTGTCCTCGCCGTCGACCTCGAGGCGCTGCCAGAACGAGTAGGCCCAGAAGCTGGTGCCGTCGGGCCGGCGCTGCAGGATCTCGGCGCCGGAGATGCGGCCCTCCCGGTTCAACCGCGAGAGCAGCGCCTGGCGGACAGCCTGGTCGGCATAGAACTCGGCGGCATTCGCCGTGAACATGTTCTCCTGGGTCAGGTGGTAGAGCTCGGCGAAGGCCTTGTTGATGAAGATCCGGTCGCCGTTGAAGCGGCTGATCGAAACGCCGACCGGGCTCGATTCCAGGATCGTGCGGAGCCTGAGCTCGCTTTCGGCGACGCGCCGCTCCGCCGACTTGACCTCGGTCACGTCGGTGTAGGTGCGCACGAAGCCCCCGCCGGACATCGGCACGGTGCGCGTCTCGAGCATCATGCCGTTCGGCCGGCGGCGCACGCTGATGCGCGGCTGCGTCGTGGCGCGCAGGCGTTCGGTATGCTCCTGGGCCAGCCGCTCCAGCGCCTCGCCCTCGACGCCGACCTCGGCCGGGCCCGACTTGCGGATGATGTCGGTGTGGCTGGGATGCTGCGCCAGGAATTCCGGAGACAGGTTGATCAGCTCGCAGAAGCGCCGGTTCCAGGCGACGACCCGGAGCTCCGAGTCGTACATGGTGATGCCCTGGTCCATGTTCTCGAGCACGGCTTCGAGCACGCCGGTCTTGCTCGCCAGCTCGTCGGCAGCGCGCCGCCGCTCCGTCTGGTCGATGAGCCAGGCGACGATGCAATCCTCGCCATCGATCTGGACCTTCTGCCAGAAGGCCAGCACCCAGAAGATCGAGCCGTCGGCCCGTTTCAGCGGAATCTCTTCGCCGGAAACCTTGCCGGTGCGATGCAGCTGGTCGAGCAGCCGGGAGCGGTCGGACGGGTACAGGTAGAAGTCGGTGGCGTTGATGATCATCGCCTCGCCGCGCGACTGGCCGTACATGTCGGCGATCGACTGGTTGGCGAAGACGAAGGCACCCGAGGCCTTGCTGATCGAGACGGCGATCGGGCTCGATTCCAGGATCATGCGAAGCCGCTGCTCGCTTTCGCGCAGGCGCTTCTCCGCCTCCTTGAGCTCCGTCACCTCATAGAACCAGCCGAGCGTGACGCGTTCGCCTTCGAACTCGATCTGCTCGAGGGAGCTCGACACCCAGAGCGGATTCCCTTCGAGGTCTAGGCACTCGATCTCAACGTCGCGTACCTTGCCATGCTGCTTCAACTCGGCGATCACCGAGTCTCGGTCGACCTCGTAGCGATAGAAGCGACGGATGTCGACTTCCTCCGCCGGCGTGGTGGTCAGGCGGCTGATGTATTCGAGGTAGCGGGCGTTCCAGAACTTCAGCGTGCCGTCGCGGCGCGACATGGCGACGCCGATCGGGCTCGACTCCAGCAGCGAGCGTATCTGGCGCTCGCGCACCTCGCGCTCGGCGCGCTTGAGGTCGGTGACGTCGTAGCTGGCGGTGACGATGTAGCGGACCTCGCCTTCATCATCGGTGACCGGCACCTTGGTGGTGACGAGGTCGCGCCGGCCGCTGGGCGTCTCGTCCTGCTCGTCGAAGGTGACCGGCTTTCCGCTCGTCAGCACCTCGCGGTCGCGACTGGCGGTGAGCGCCGCCTCCACCTCGGGTCGCTGGCCCCACTGCCTCTGGCCGACGACCTGCCTCGGATCGAAACCGAAAATCTCGCGGATATGGCGGTTGACCATCAGGTAGGTGAGGTCGCGGTCCTTGACGCTGATCGACACCGGCACGGCGTCGATCACCGACTGCAGGAGCTGCTGGCTCTCCTTGACGGCGTCGGCGGAGCGCTTCTCGTCGCTGATGTCGTAGCTGGTCGAGACGATGTGGGTGACCCGGCCGTCCTCGTCCTTGATCGCGGTCTTGGCCGTCATCCAGTAGACCGGGCGCCCTTCCTCGTCGCGGCCGGCGAAATTCTCCTCGTAGACCATCCGGTGGCCGGTCGCGATCGCCTGCAGGTCGCGCTCGGCCGCCTGCACGGACTGCTCCTCGGTGCGGCCCGGCCAGATCGTCTTGCCGATGATCTCGTCGGGCGTGACCTGGAACATCGTCTCGGTCGCGCGATTCATCATGACGTAGCGCCGGTCGCGGTCCTTGAGGACGACCGAGATCGGAATGGCGTCTAGGATCGCGTGCAGGTGGCGCTCGTTCTCGCGCACGGCCTCGTCGGCACGCACCAGCTCGGAAATGTCGTAGCTCGCCGTCACCACATGCGTGACGTTGCCGCGCTCGTCCTTGATCGGGGTCTTCGAGGTGACCCAGTGACGCGGACGGCCTTCGCCATCGACGCCGGCTTCCTCTCGGTAGACCTGGGTGCGGCCGGTCGCGATCGCAGTCGCGTCGCGGTTCGAGGTGAGCGAGACATTGTCCTCCGTCCGCCCGGGCCATGTGGTGCGGCCCAGAAGCTCCTTCGCCTCGACGCCGACCAGGTCTGTCGTCGCGCGATTGACCATCAGGTAGCGGCGATCGCGGTCTTTGAGGTTGACCATGATCGGGATTGCGTCGATGACCGCGTGCAGCATCCGCTCGCTGGCCCGCAGCGCCTCTTCCGAGCGCACGCGCTCGGTGACGTCGCTGATGGTCCTGACCGAGCCGCCGCCCGGCAGCGGGTCGTTCTGGAACTCGAGCACGGTGCCGTTCGGCCGGCGCCGGCGATAGACGCGCGGCATGCCATGCGTCACGGGCTGGGCGAGCATGGACTGCCAGTCGGTCGATCCGACCCCGGCCGGCATCGGCTCGTCGCGGAACTCGCCGCGCTCGGCCAGCAGCTTCGCGGTTTCCTGCAGCGTCGGCTTGGTCGAAAGGTACTCGGGCGGGAGGTCGAGCAGCTCCGAGTAGCGCTGGTTGAAGGCGATCATGCGGTCGTCGGGGCCCATGACGACGATGCCCTGGTTGACGTTGCGCATGATCTGGTTGAGCAGCTCGATCTGCTCGGCCTGGGCTTCCTCGGCGCGCTTGCGGTCGGTGGTGTCGACATAGGTGCGTACGAAGCCGCCGCCCGGCAGGGGGATGCCACGGACCTCGAGCCAGGTATTGTCGGGGCGCTTGCGCTCGAAGACGAAGGAGCGGTCCGGCGGTGGCACCTGACGCATGCGCGCCATCACCTTCTCGTCCTCGGTCTCGCCGGGAAGGTTCGGGTGCTCTCCCGAGCGTACCTGGTGGCGGACGATCTCGAACATGCTCGGATGCGTGGCGAGCAGCGAGGGCGGCAGCTTGAAGAGCTCGGCATAACGCCGGTTCCAGGCGACGAGGCGGCTTTCCTTGTCGTGGACGGCGAGCGCTTCGATCATGTTGTCGAGGACGGCCGAGAGAACGCGGCGCTCGGCATCGGGGCGGCGGACGAAGCCGGCGAAGGCGGCAAGGGCGGCGGAGAGGATGGTGGCGAGGCCCAGCCATTCCGGGGCGCTGGCGGAAGGCTTGCTGAGCGCGCTGAAGATCGCGAAGCCGATGAAGGCGGCAAGGAAGGTCGACAGCGCCGCTCGCAGCGAATCGGCTGCCAGCGGCGCGGAAGGTCGGATGACAGGCTTCATATGCGACTCCCGGAGATGTCGCGAAGCTAGCACTGCCTTCGCGGCGCAAGCCACTGGCGCAAATTGGTTAAGCGGGCTAAGAACGAGTGCAGCCCATGCCCCGCCTATTCGTCGCAATTTCATTGCCCGAGGACGTCCGCGAGCGTCTGGGCTTGCTTTCGGGCGGGGTTCCCGGGGCGCGCTGGGTCGATCCGGAAAACCTGCATCTCACGCTCCGATTCATCGGTGAAGTCGATGGCGGCTGGGCCGAAGACATCATGTCGGCTCTGGGCGGCGTATCGGCGAAGGCCTTCGAGCTGGCGCTCGCCGGCGTCGGCCACTGGGGGACGAAGGAGCGGGCTACCGCGATCTGGGCCGGGGTCGAGAAGAACCCGGGCCTCTCGCACCTGCAGAGCAAGATCGAATCCTCGCTGGTCAGGCTCGGACTCGAGCCGGAGGGGCGCAAATTCGCGCCGCACGTGACCCTGGCACGACTCACCGGCAGCCCCGGAGCGCGCGTTGCCAAGTTCATCGCCGACCACAACCTGTTCCGGATGCCGCCCTTCCGGGTGACCGGCTTCACCCTCTTCTCGAGCTTCCTGTCTCGCGGCGGCGCCATCTACACGCCCGAGGTCGAGTATGCCCTTCTCGAGCCTTGAGGGGCTCCGTCCGCGGCCCGGCCAGCCGATCGTGATCCTGACCGGTGCCGGCATTTCGAAGGAGTCCGGGCTCGACACCTTCCGCGACGCCGATGGCATCTGGTCGAAGGTCCGCATCGAGGACGTCGCGACATACGAGGCCTTCGTCCGCAATCCGAAGCGCGTGCATGCCTTCTACAACGAGCGCCGCCGCGGTCTGCTGAGCCCGAACATCCAGCCTAACGCCGCGCATCGGGCGCTCGCCCGGCTCGAGCGCGAGTGGGAAGGCGGCGTCACGGTGGTGACCCAGAACATCGACGATCTGCATGAGCGCGCCGGGACAAAAGCTCTGATCCACATGCATGGCGAGCTGCTCAAGGTTGAGTGCGAGCATTGCCGTGCCGTGCATGAATGGCGCGAGGATCTGTCGCGCGACGTCCGCTGTCCCGATTGCAGCCGTGCCGCGGGCCTCCGGCCGCATGTCGTCTGGTTCGGCGAGATGCCGATGGAGATGGAACGCATCTCCGCGCTCCTCAGCGAGGCCGGCCTGTTCGTCTCGATCGGCACCTCGGGCAATGTCTATCCGGCCGCCGGCTTCGTCTCCGAGGCCCGTGCGCATGGTACGCCCTCGGTCGAGCTCAACCTGGAGCCTTCCGAAGGCGCGTCGCTCTTCACCCATGCGATCAACGGACCCGCCACCCAGATCGTCCCGGCCTTCGTCGACGATCTTCTCGGGCGATGAGCCTCGCGCTCGACCGGCTGCTCGGCGAGATCCGTGCCTGCCGGCTCTGCGAAACGCATCTGCCCCTGGGGCCGCGGCCGACGCTGCAGGCCGGGGCGGGCGCGACCGTGATGATCGTCGGCCAGGCGCCGGGGACCAAGGTCCATGCGACCGGCATTCCCTTCAACGATCCGTCCGGCGACCGGCTCCGTCGCTGGCTCGGCCTCGGGCGCGAGCTCTTCTACGACCGGGAGAAGATCGCGCTGGTGCCGACCGGCTTCTGCTATCCCGGAAAAGGCGGCGGCGGCGACCTGCCGCCACGGCCCGAATGCGCGCCGGCCTGGCAGGCGAAGGTGCGCAAGCAGATGCCGCGCATCGCGCTGACGCTGCTGGTCGGGCAATACGCGCAGAGCCATTATCTCGGCCAGCGATGCAAGCCGACGCTGACGGAGACCGCGCACGCTTACGAGGAGTATCGGCCGGAGTTCTGGCCGATCCCGCATCCGAGCCCCCGCAACGTCGGATGGCTCAAGCGGAACCCGTGGTTCGAAGAAGACGTGGTACCGAGGCTCCAGGCCGAGGTGCGGAGGCTGCTCCGTACCCCGGCCTGACAGCGCGTATCAGTTCTTCACCACGTTCCAGAACACCGGCGAGCTCGCCGGCAGCAACCCGCTCAGGTTCTTGCGGAACACCGAGGGCTGCTCGAACTGGCCGGCGAGGACCAGCGGCACCACTTCCCAGAGGCGCTTGTGGAAGGCTTCGAGCGCCGCCTTCTGCGCCGTCGGCTCGGTGGTCCGCGCCAGCGCGTCGCGCAGCTTCTCCGCTTCCGCGTCGCAGGGCCAGCCCGCCCAGTTCGAGCGGTCGCAGGACATGTTGGTCGCGATGTTGGTCAGCGGGTGGAAGTTGGTGACGCCCGAGAAGTACGTCACGACGACGTTCCAGCCGGACGAGCCCTGGCCCGGCTTGCTCTTGTCGGCCTGGCGCGTCAGGACGGTGCCCCAGTCGTTCATCTGGATCTGCACGTTGATGCCGATCGAGCGCATAGCCTCGGCGGCGAGCTGGGTCTCGGCGTTGATGATCGCGATCTCGGTCGTGCCCAGAAGCACCACGGGCTCGCCCTTGTAGCCCGAGGCCGCCAGCAGCTCCTTCGCCTTGGCGACATTGACCGCTCTGTACGCATCCGAGCCGACCTCGGTGCCGAAGGGCGCGCCGCACATGTAGTAGGCGTAGCAGGTGCGCCACCATTTCTGATCGCCGATCGCCGCCTGCATGACCTTGGTCTGGTCGACGGCGAGCTGGAAGGCCTGACGTGCGCGGGGATCGTCGAAGGGCGGATGCAGCGCGTTCGGCCGGAAGCCGGCGAAGAACGGAAAGGGCTGCATCTGCTTGACCACGAGATCCTTGTTGGCCGAGACCACGGGAAGCAGGTCGAGCGGCGGGCCGTCCCAGTAGTCCATCTCGCCCGTCCCCATCGCCGCGGCGGCGGTGGCGGAGTCGGGCAGCACGATCCATTCCATCCGTTCGATGTTCACGACCTTGCCGCCAGTGTGCCCGTCGGGCGCCTCGCTGCGCGGCTTGTAGTCGGGGTTCTTGGTGTAGATCGACTTCGAGCCGGGATCCCATTCGGCGCGCGCGAAGCGGAAGGGGCCGGAGCCGACCACCTCGGTGATCAGCGTGTGCGGATCGGTCTTCGCTTCCTTCTCGCGCATGACCACCGGCGCCATGCCGGCGACCGCGCCCAGGGCCAGCTCGACATACGCGAAGGGCTCCTTGAGCTTCAGGGCGAAGCTGCGGTCGTCGATCGCGTCCATGCTGGCGACGAAGGAATTGAACTTGGTGCCGAGCGTATCGCGCGCCATCCAGCGGCGGAGCGAGGGAATCACGTCCTTGGACGTCACCGGCGTGCCGTCATGGAAGGCGAGGCCGGGCCTCAGCGTGAAGCGGTAGGTGAGCTTGTCGTCGGAGACCGTGTAGGCCTCCACCATCTGCGGTTTGATCGCGAGCTTGGAATCCCACGAGAACAACGTGTCGTAGACCGCAAGCGCGTGCATGCGGATGGTGCCGTTGGAATTCGCATGCGGATCGATGGTCCTAAGCGAATTCAGCGGGATGATCTTGAGGGTCTTCTTGGCGTCCTGCGCCAACGCCGGCGCGGTGAACGCCGAGGCGGACAGGATGAGAGCGGCAGCGAGGCTGGCAGAGGTGGCGCGCATGTGCTGATCCTCCCAGGGTGGAAAACCAGCCTAGCGATGTACCTCTCAGTGCGACAGCAGAACCGGGATCGCCGCTTCCTCCAAGGCGGTCTCGGTGGCGCCGCCGAACACCCACTCGCGCAGGCATGAATGATCATAGGCGCCCATCACCAGGAGATCGGCACCGCTGACCTTCGCCTCCTCCAGCAGCAGCTCGCCGATGTCGCGCTTCTCGGATTTGCGCTCGCGCACCTCGGCGGCGATGCCATGGCGGCCGAGCGAGCGGACAAGGTCTGCGCCGATCGCGCGGTCTTCCGGCGGATCGATCACTACGACATCGACCTGCTCGATGTTCTCGATCAGCGGCATCACGTCGTGCACGGCACGTGCGGATTCGCGGCTGCCGTTCCAGGCGATCAGCGCGCGCTTCGGCACGTTCGGCCGTGCTGCCTTGGGGAAGGCCAGGACCGGCGCGCCGGATTCGAACACCAGGTCGCGCGTGAGATCGGGCGAGGCGATGACGAGATCGGCGTAGCGCGTATGGGTGCCGACGACGCTGGCGACATCGCCCTCGGCGCAGACCCATTCGATGTCGAACTGCGCTTCCTCCGCCTTGGTCAGCACCTTGGCTTCGGCCGTCCTCGCCCGTTGCTCGATCTCGCGCTCCTGCTCCTCGATGAGGACGACGGGGATGTCGCCGCCGGGACCGATCGGCGCGATCGCCGGGCTCGTCTTCATATGCAGCGCGGTCAGGTCGGCGCCGTTGGCTTTGGCGAGCGTGATGGCTTCGTCGAGACGGGCTTCGTCCGCCTCGGTGCCGGCGACCGGGACCAGGATGTCCTTGATGGCCATGCGGCCGCTCCTTTGCGTTCTTCTCTTGAAAAGAGAAGGCCGGAGAGGCGGTTCGCGTTCCCGGCTACCGCGGTTTGGCGCCGCCGCGTTGGACGGGTATAACCTTGTTCCAACTACAAGATCTTGGGGGAGGCCGCGATGTTCGACGCGACGCTGGCAGGGAGCCTGCCGAAGCCCTTCTGGCTTGCCGAGACCAACAAGCTCTGGCCGCAGTGGAAAGCCGAGGGACGCGACCTCGAGGCCGCCAAGCGCGACGCGACCCTGCTCTGGATCAAGGCGCAGGAGGATGCGGGCCTCGATATCGTCTCCGACGGTGAGCAGTCTCGGCAGCACTTCGTCCACGGCTTCCTCGAATTCGTCGACGGCATCGACCGCGACAACAAGGTCGAGATGGGCATCCGCAACAACCGCTACTCGGCGATGGTGCCGCAGGTGCGAGGCAAGCTCTCCATGAAAGGCCGCGCGCATGCGGCAGAGGCGCAGCTCGCCCGCGCGCATACGACGAAGAAGCTGAAGTTCACGCTGCCCGGACCGATGACGATCTGCGACACCGTCGCCGACCGCCACTACGGCGAGCGCAGGAAGATGGCGATGGCCTTCGCCGAGCTCCTGAATCAGGAGGCGAAGGCGCTGGAGAAGGACGGCGTCGATGTCATCCAGTTCGACGAGCCGGCCTTCAACGCCTTCACCGAGGAGGCGGGCAGCTGGGGCATCGATTGCCTGCACTGCGCCATCGACGGCCTCAAATGCACGACCGCGGTCCATATCTGCTACGGCTACGGCATCAAGCAGAACATCGACTGGAAGAAGACGCTCGGCAACGAATGGCGGCAGTACCAGGACTTCTTCCCGGCGCTGGCGAAGAGCCGCATCGACCAGGTCTCGCTCGAATGCACGCATTCGCGCGTGCCGCCCGACATGATGGCGCTGCTCGGCGGCAAGGATGTGCTGGTCGGCGTCATCGATGTCGCCTCCGACCAGGTGGAGACGCCGGAGGAGGTCGCCGACACGATCGCGCTCGCGCTCAAATTCGTGCCGAAGGAGAGGCTCTTCCCCTGCACCAATTGCGGGCTCGCGCCGATGGATCGCGAGATCGCGATGAGGAAGCTCCAGGCGCTCGGGGCCGGGACGCGCCTCGCACGGCAGCGATACGCGTGAACGCATCGACGGTCGCGCTTTCGCCGTCTCATATCCCGATCCCGGCCGGCGGCTCCTATCCGGCGCGCGCCGGCAATCGCCTGCGCCTGCTGATCGACGGCGAGAACGCGTTCCGTCGCATCGCGGAGGCGGTCGAGGCGGCGCGACACAGCGTCTGGCTTTCGGTCAACTTCCTGCTTCCCGACTTCCGCCTGCCCGATGGTCGCGGCGAGCTCTTCGACCTGCTCGACCGCGCCACGGCACGCGGCATCGATGTGCGCGTCCTCTTCTGGCGCCCGAGCCCGGATAGCCCGGGCTTCAACGAGAGCTTCGGTAAGCCCGAGCATCGCCGGATGCTGGCGGCGCGCAACTCGACCATCCTGATCCGCTGGGATGCGGTTCCCGGCATCTACTGCCAGCACCAGAAATTCTGGATCGTCGATGCCGGAAGCGAGACCGAAACCGCCTTCGTCGGCGGCATCAACCTCGCGGCGCATTCGGTCGTACCGCAGGGACATCGCGGCGACGGCCAGTTCCACGATCTCTATTCCGAGGTGACCGGACCTTCCGCGACCGACGTGCACCACAATTTCGTGCAGCGCTGGAACGGCGCGAGCGAGCGCGGCAAGCCGGACGGCACCTGGGGCGCGCCGAACGACGATGTTCCTCTTCCGGCGCGGATCTCGCCCGTTCGCGGCGACAGCCTTGTGCAGATCCAGCGCGAGATGCCGGCCGGCGTCTACGGTCTCGCTGCGCCCGAGCGCACGATCCTGGAGCAGTATGTCGCCGCGATCGATGCGGCTCAGCACACGATCTATCTCGAGAACCAGGGTCTGGCGATCGAACCGGTGCTGGCGCGGCTCGACGCGGCGCTCATGCGCGGCGTCGATGTCGTTTACCTGACGCCGGGGAATCCCTATCCCTATCTGCGCGCGCAGCGACGTCATCCCGACCATAAGGTACAGTTCGAGCGGCTGGCTGGCCTTGCCCGCCACCCGCATTTCGCCCTGACCGGCATTGCTGGCCTCGGCACGAAAGGCCGCAGCGACGTCTATGTGCATGCCAAGGCGATGATCGTCGACGATGTCTGGGCGACGCTTGGCTCGTGCAACCTTCACGCCTTCTCGCTCTTTGGTCATACCGAGCTGAACGCCTCGTTCTGGGATCCGCATGCCGCGCGCGGTTTTCGCGTAGCGCTCCTGGCCGAGCATCTTGGTACGGACACCACGGACCTCGACGACCGTGCCGCGCTCGCGCTCTACCGCCATGTCGCCAAGGAGAATCGCGCGAAGCGCGATCGCGGCGATCCCGACTGGCAGGGCATCGCCTACGCACTCGATCCCGTGACCTACGGCGAATAGCCGCCTTGAATCGCGTCCGGGGCGGTGTCAGCCTCGACGCCTTCCCAATCCGAGATCCTTCCCATGCGCATCGCGGTTCTTCACTTCTCGCACGAGACCGTCACCTTCCTTAAGTCGGACACGACGGTCGACGACTTCATCTATCAGGGCTCGCCGACGAGCGGGGAGGCGCTGCTGCAATCGGCGCCGCGCTCCTATATCGGGGGCTTCGTCAAGGTCGCGCGCGAGTTTCCCGATGTCGAGCTGGTCGGCATCGAGTCGCCGCTGTTCCCGAAGCGCGGCACCGCGTCGGGCTGGATCGTGACCGAGGCCTTCGAGCGCTTCCTCGGCAAGATGATCTCCGAGCTGAAGGCGAAGGGGCCTTTCGACGGCGTCTACATGTCGCTGCACGGCGCCATGGGCGTGCGCGGCGTGCCCAAGCCGGAGGCCGAGATCGCGCGGCGCGTGCGCGCCGCGGTCGGCCGCAAGGCCTTCATCGTCGGCACCTTCGATCCTCATGCGAACGAGGACAAGGAATTCCTCGAGGCCGCCGACATGGCCTTCTGCGTGAAGTATTTCCCGCACTACGACGAGTACCTGCAGGGCGAGCGCGCGGCACGCACGCTGGTCCGCGCCATCCGCGGCGACTACAAGCCGGCGACCGTCACCGTCAAGGTGCCGATCGCGACGCCGACGGTGATGCAATGGACCGGCGCATCGCCGTGGATGAACCTGGTGCAGCAGGCGCTGGTCTGGGAGGCGCGCGAGCCTGACGTCTATGTCAACGTCATGTTCTCCTTCCCGTGGTCGGACGTGCCGGATATCGGCATCACCGTGCAGGCGATGACCAACGGCAATCCCGAGCTTGCGAAGAAGGTCGGCGACGACATCGCGGCTTTCGCCTGGCGCAAGCGCGCAGATCTCGTGAAGGCGGCGGAGATCCATCTGATGCCGCAAGGCGTCGCGCTGGCGAAGAAGGCGGTCGAGGCCGGCGAGAAGCCGGTCGTGCTCGGCGACCACAGCGACCGCTCCGGCGCCGCCACCTGGCTGCTCGGACAGGTGATCGAGCAGGATCTAGGCAAGACGCTGATCGCGACGCTCGCCGACGAGGAGGCCTGCGCGAGGCTCGCCAGTGCCAAGGTCGGCGATGCCTTCGACATGGCCGTCGGCGGGCGCCTCGACGAGTCCGCGGGTCAGCCCATTCGCATCAAGGGCACGGTCAAGCACGTCATCGAGACCCAGAGCCGCCGCAACGGCCCGGGGCAGCGCTGGATCGCGGTTGAGTTCGGTCGTGGCAATGTCGTCGTGCTCAGCCCCTATCTCGTGCAGATCATGGAAGTCGACACGCTGCGCGAGCTCGGCCTCGACCCCGACTCCTTCGACGTCATCGCGATCAAGTCGCGCGTGCATTTCCGCCGCGGCTTTGACGACAACGGTTTCGCCAAGACCATCCACCTGGTCGAGCCGATCGAGCCGTTCCTCGGGACGAGGCGCCTCGAGGCGCTGCCCTACAAGCATGTCGACCTGAAGCAGTTCTACCCCTACGGCAATCCGACTTTCCCCTGAGACATGGGGTGGCAAGGAACCGCGGTAAGCCCCAAGAAACCGGGCTTTTCGCGACTTGGGCGTTGCCTCGCTGTCCCTCCCCCGATACAGTCTGATCTGTAAAAATCCTGATAAAATAAGTCTCAGGTGGGGGGAGCAAAGATCATGGTTAAAGTCCTCATCGCCCTTTTGGCGGTGTTGGCTTCGGTCGCCGGTCTGCCCGCCCTGGCGCAGATCGCGGCGCCGCCGGGGGCCGAGGCCTATTTCATCGAGCCTGCCGACGGCGCCACGGTGAAGAGCCCCTTCACGGTCAAATTCGGCCTCAAGGGGTTCGGCATAGCGCCGGCCTTGGTCGACTGGCCGGACACCGGTCACTTCCACCTGCTCATCGACCGCGAGGCGATCCCTCCCGGCTCGCTGATCCCCAACGAGCCGACGGCGATCGACTACGCCGGCGGCCAGACCGAAGCGCAGGTGACCCTGCCGCCCGGCACGCACACCCTGATCCTCCAGATTGGCGATCATCAGCACATCCCGCACCTGCCGGCGATCGTGTCGAAGAAGATCACCATCACCGTCTCCCCATAGAGGCCCGGCCATGACGGCAACCACTCCGGACACCCTCGCCGCCGCTCCGACCTCGGCCGCGACCCGCGCCAGGCCGAGCTTCCTCGCATGGTTTCGCCGCTTCCGCTGGACCATCGGCCGGCGGCTTATGCTGGCGATGCTGATCACCGTCAGCCTCGGCGTCGTCGCGCTCACCGCGGCGATGGTCTCGGCCCAGCTCGATCGCGCGGTCACCCAGGCGACCGAGGACTCGACGCTGTCGCACCGGCTGATGGCGACCGAGGCGGCGGCGGCGGTGCATCTGCGGCAGTCGGCGTTCATGGAACGCCGCGTCGCGACCTTCATCCAGGCCTTCGAGAACACGCTCTCGCAGCTCGAGGCCTACGACAAGGACATGAACCGGATCTACTCCTTCGGTTCATCGGGCAACGACAATGACCTCCGTACCGTGCTGACGCGCGACAAGGCGCGTCTCGACGGCGCCGAGACCGTGGTCGTGCGGCAAGGCAACCACGTCACTATCGGGACGCGTGTGGTGCTCGGCGGCCAGCAGGTGGGCTATCTGATGACCGGCTGGTCCCTTGAAAGCCTGGCGACGACGGTGCGCGAGGAGACGCTCAAGCTCGCCCTCATCGTCGGCGGGTGCGTGCTCGTGGTCCTGTTCCTGGTGCAGGCCTTCATGGCCGCTCGCTACGTCAGCCGGCCGATCCAGCGCATCACCGGCGTCATGAAGCGGCTTGCGGGCGGCGACCTCGCGGTCGAGGTGCCGGCGCTGACCTCGCGCGACGAGGTCGGCGACATTGCGCGCGCTACCCAGATCTTTCGCGAGAATGCGATCCAGACCCAGGCGCTGGTCGAGCAGGTGACGCAGAGCGCGCGCCAGGTCGCCGCCGCGGCAAGCCAGGCGAGCAGCGCCGTCGGACAGGTCTCCGACGGCTCGCAGACCCAGCTCGACGCGCTGCGCCAGGCCGCCGCCGCTTTGAGCCAGAGCGCTCAGGCGATTTCCAGCGTGGCGCAAGGCACGGTCGAAGCGAGCCAGAAGGTCCGGAACGCCGCCGAGCGCGTGACCGAGGGGCGCGAGCAGGTGCAGGCGATGGTGGATGGCGTCAACGAGATCGCCAAGTCGAGCGCGCAGATCGGCAAGATCACCGACGCAATCGCGCGCATCGCCAGCCAGACCAACATGCTGGCGCTGAACGCGGCGATCGAGGCGGCGCGCGCCGGTGAGCATGGCCGTGGCTTCGCCGTCGTCGCCGAAGAGGTGCGCAAGCTCGCCGAGCATACCGGCACGTTGGCACAGGAGATCGCCGAGCTGACGCAGAAGGCGGCCAAGCAGGCCGAGACCGGTGTCGATCTCGCGGAGACCGTCAAGATAAGCATGACCAATGTCGGCGAGGCGGTGCGTGCCAGCGACACGCTGATCGGCTCGATCGCGACCGCGATGGAGGAGCAGCAGATCACCATCGGCGGCATCGACGTCAACGTCCGCGAGCTCACCCGCATCGGCCAGTCGAACGCGACGGCGGCGGAGGAGATAACGGCGACGATGCTGGAGCTCTCCAAGCTCGCCGAGCGCACGCGGCTGCAGGCCGATCAGTTCGCGGTGGCGCACACCGCCTGATCTGAGCCGCGCGGCTGCGCGGGCGAGAGGACGAAGGGGGCATGCTCGGGACGATCGAAGAGACGCTTCGGGTGCTGCGGGAGACGATGGAGCATCATCGCCGTAGCCTCGCCGGTGAGGTCTCGTCCCCGGTCTCCCTGCCGGCTCCGGCCGCGCGGTCATCATCGCCGCCGCGCTGGGTCGCCGATGTCGGCGCCGAGCTCGAACGCGCCGCCGGCGTGCAGATGTCGGACACGATCGCGGCCAAGCTCGAGCGTCTCTTCGCCGGTTCCGACAGTCTCGCGATCGACGAGTGGCTCCGCCGTGTCCGGCGCCCCGGATCGCTGCATCCCGACCTGCAGCTGCTGATCGAGAGCCTGACCACGCATGAGACCTTCTTCTTCCGGGATCCGGCGCAGCTTCGGCTTCTGCGCACCACGATGCTGCCCAAGATGATCGAGGCGGCGCGCGCCTCCGGCCGGCGTCGCCTGCGGCTGTGGTCCGCCGGCTGCGCCACCGGCGAGGAGGCTTATTCGCTCGCCATCGTCGCGCTTTTGGCGCTCCACGATGCGGGCGAGGGCGTGCTGGCGCAGGGGCGCGTGCGGCCGATGCCGGGCTGGACCATCGAGGCGCTCGGCACCGACATTTCCGGCCGCGCGCTCGATGTCGCGACGTCCGGCGTCTACGGCACCGGCGGGCTCTCCTCCTTCCGCGACGTGCCGTCGGAACTGCTGATCTATCTTCAGGAGACCGAGGACGGGAAGTCGCGTCGGGTCCATGACGAGCTGCGCGAGTTCGTGCGCTTCCAGCGATTCAACCTGATCGACACGCAGCTGCCGATCGCCGAGTGCGACATCGTCGCCTGCCGCAACGTTCTGATCTACCTGACCGCCGAGTGCCGGCGCCGCGTGCAGGACAGCCTGCATCGTGCGCTTCGACCGGGCGGCTGCCTGCTTCTCGGGCCGACCGACTCCCTCGTCGATCCGGGGCGTTTCGAGTCGCATTGGAGCGATACCGGCATCGTTCACAGCCGGAGGCCCGGCGTATGACCGGCATCGCCTCGGTGCTGTTCGAGGTCGACGGACGGCTCTGCGCCGTCGAGGCGAGCCGTGTGCACAGCGTCGGCGAGCTGCCGCCGGTCTCCTCCGTTCCTTTCGCACCGGCGGCGGTCGAGGGCCTCGTGGCCGTCGGCGGCGCCATCATGCCGCTTCTCGACTTCGGCGCCTGGCTCGACGGCCGCGAGGCCGATCGCGCCGGCGAGAAGCATGGCCAGATCCTGGTGCTCGACACCGCATCGGGGAGGATCGCGGCGCGCGTCGGACGCGTGCATGCGCTGGTGCCCGACGGCGGCTTCGGCGAGCAGGAGATAAATATCATCCCTGCCGGCGAGATCCGTATCGGCGCGCCGGCCGAAGGCACCGGCGTGCCGGGCGTCGTCGGCGATGCGGAGGAGGCGGTCCCGGCCTTGGAGCCGCGCACGGATCCCTTCGTCGTCGTCGGCATCGGCGGCGAGCGGTATGGAATTCCGATTGCCGCCGTGCGTGAGATCGCGCCGAGCGGTGAGCTTTGGCCGATGCCGAGCGCGCCGGAAGCGTTGGTTGGGTTCAGCTATCTGCGCGGCGCGCCGCTGGCGGTGCTCTCGCTGTCCGCTCTGCTCGGCCGGCCGCCGACGACCGCGGGTGTCCTTGTTGTGCTGGCGCGCCATGACGGCAAGCTGGCGATCCTCGCCGATCAGGTCATCGCCATCCGTAGCTTCCGCCCGGAGACCGAGTACAGCGAAGGCTATGTCGACGACGACGGCAGCGTGGTCATGCCGCTCGAAGCAGACTACCTGGTGCCTGAGTCGATCCGCGCACGGTTCCGGGGCGAGGACCATCAGGCCGCCACTTCCGTCGCCAAAGCCGTACCGTTGCGCCGGCTCGTCGCCTTCACCGTCGCTGGCGAGGCCTGTGCGCTGCCGGTCGACGAGGTCGAGCGCGTCATCGAGTATCGCCAGCCTTTGCATGTGCCGCCCGGCGAACAGAGCTTCACCGATGCGATCGAGGTCGGCGGCACGGTCGTGCCGCTGATCGACGTCCGGCCACAGCTGCGCCCATCCGCGCCCGCCGATGTGCCCGGCGCGTGTCTCGTCACCCGCCTCGGTCGCCACGGCTACGCCCTGGCGATCGACCGGCTGGAGCGGTTGATCGCGGTGCCGGAAACCGCGATCGAAGGAATCGCCGGCGATCGCGGCCCGGTAGTCGGTATCGGCCGTACTGAGGAGCGGCCCTTCTGGATTCTCTCGGCGCGTCGCCTGATCGAGTCTGCCGCCGGGATGACGGCGTCATGAGCGGCATGCCCGAATCCGGCCCGATCCGCGCGCTCGTCGTCGACGATTCCGGCTTCATGCGCATCGCGCTGCGCAAGATCATCGAGGCCGATGGCGACATCCGCGTCGTCGGCGAAGCACGCAACGGGCGCGAGGCGATCCGGCTGGCGCAGGAGCTGAAGCCGGATGTTGTCACCATGGACATCGTCATGCCGGAGATGGACGGCATCGAGGCGACGCGCCGCATCGTCAAGGAAGTGGCGCCGGCGCCGCGCGTGGTCATGGTCAGCGCCTCCACCCAGGAAGGCGCCGATGCGACGCTGAAGGCGCTGCGCGCCGGCGCCGCGGACTTCATCTCGAAGTCCACCTCCTTCGCCGACACCGATCTCGGCTCGCTCGACGCCGAGCTGCGCCAGCGCCTGCGGCAATGGCGCGCCGCGCCCAGCCGAAGCCCGAGAAGCCCGGTTCAGGACAAGCCCGAGGCCATGCCCGAGGCGGCGCCGGGAACACCCGCCGACCTCGTCGTCATCGCCGCCTCGACCGGCGGGCCTGTCGCGCTTCCCGTCCTGCTCAGCGCCATGGGCGTGATCGAGCCGCCCGTCGTGATCGCCCAGCACATGCCGGAGGTGTTCACGCGCAGCCTCGCCGATCATCTCGCCTCGGAGATCGGGCTCGATGTCCGCGAGGGCGCGATGCATGCGCGGATCGCGCCCCGGACCGTGACCATCATCCCCGGCGGTCAGGATGCGGTCGTCGCCTTCGGGCGCACCGGCAGCTTCGAGCTGAGGCCCGGCGTCGGTCCCGGCCTCGTGCATCCCTCCGGCGACCTGCTGCTGCAGTCCGCGGCGCTGACGGCGCGCGCGCCCGTCGCGGTGATCCTGACCGGCATGGGCAGCGATGGTACCGGCGGCGCCGCCGCCTTCCGCCGCCGCGGACGTCCGGTGCTGGTGCAGACGCCGGAAAGCTGCGTCGTCGGCGGCATGCCTTCGGCGGCGATCGCCGCGGGCGTCGCGACCGAAATCCTCGATCTCGAGAGGATCGGGCGGAAGCTCGCGATGCTGTCGCGCGGCAGCGCGCCGAGCCAGGAGTGACCGGCGGTGTCTCGCCTCGAGCAGTTCTGGGAAGAGTTTCAGAGCGAGGCCGATGAGCATCTGAGCACGGCCGATCGGCTGATCGACCAGGCGCACGGCAATCCGCTGAGCCCCGATGAGGTCGCGGAGCTGTTCCGGGGCTTCCATTCGCTGAAGGGCCTCACCCGCGCGATGGACCTCGAGGGCATGGAGAGCCTCGCCCATCGCGCCGAGGATTTGCTCGGCCTGGTGCGCGATCATGGCGTCGTGCTCGATGCGGATCTGGTGCAGGGGCTCGCTGTCGCCATAAACCAGCTCGGCCAGATGCTGACCCAGGTCACCGGCAGTCGCGAGGACGTGCCGGCGCCGCCCGAGCTTCTCGAAGAGCTAGACCGCCTGAAGAGCGAGCGCGGCGGCGCCGTGGCGGCGGCCGTGTTGGACTCGGCGGAAGCGGCCGGCGGCGGTGCCGGCGACATGATGTCCCTGCTCGCCGAGCTGATGCGGGAATTCCTGCCGCATGTCGCTAGGCTCGGATCGCCGGTCATCGAAGGCGACGCAGCCGGCGCCGCCGATGCGCTGACCGCGCTCCGCAACGCCGCCGAAGTCATGGAGATGCCTGAGCTCGGCGAGATCCTGGCCGGGCTCTCCGCCTTCACCGAGCAGGCCGGCCCGGAGACGCTCGAGACCCGCATCGATTTCCTCGCCCGGCTCGACCAGCAGGCGATGCTGATCAGCGAGATCACCGGCGTCGATGCCGGCGCCGATGTCTTCGCCGCGGCGCTGGCGCCGCTGCTCGCCGATCCGGTACGCGATCAGCTCGAGATCCTCTCCGTCGTGACGCTGCCAAAGGAGGCGAATGCGGCTGCGACGCTGATGGCGGCGATCGGCCATCGCCGCAGCGCCCGCCTGCTCGCGCTGGCCGCGGAAGCCGCCTCGGCTTCGACGCGCGGCGACGTCGCCGCCTCGACGCCGCTCGTCTATGCGATCGACGCCGCGGTCGCCGCAGTCGTCGGCCTCTGGGCCGATCCGTTGACCGTGCCGAACGATCTCGACGAAGCCGCCACGGTCGGCCTCGAGAACGAAATCCGCGCCGCCCTGCATGGCGCGCCCGAGGAGGAGGCGCACGCTGCAACCGAGAGCGACAGGCACGTCGCCGAGGTCGCCATTCCCGAGCCGTTCCTGCCGGTGCTCTCGACCGAGAACCGGCACGAGCTGGAGCGCGTCGTCGCCGAAGGCCAGACGATCTACCAGATGATGGCCGATATCGAGGCGTATGAGCCGGGCGAAGGCGCCGGTCCCCTCGATCACCTTGCGGAGCTCGGGCGGATCGTCACTAGCCGTACCGTGCCTCAGGGCGATCTCACCTGGTTCGAGTTCCTGGTCGTCTCGCCGCTGTCGCCGGCGATGATGATCCAGCGCGTCAGATCGCTCGACCCGGGCCAGCGCTGGATCAAGGCCGTGCAGGCCGCCGGTCAGCCCTCCGCCGAAGCCGCGGGCCTTGCCTATGCCGAGGCGGCAGGTCTGGCGTCGGCCGCGCTCAAGGGGACCGCGAAGCCTCAGCCGAAGCCGGCGGCCGATGCCGGCTCGACGAGCGACGCCATGCTGCGCGTCCGCGGTGCCACCATCGATGCGCTGATGTCGGCTGTGGGCCAGGCGCGCGTCGAAGCTGCCGGCCTGCAGCAGCTGCTGACCGAGGATCGCCGCAAGATCGACGCGATGACCAGCCTCTCGCGCCTGCGCGAGAAGTTGCCGCCGCTTCTTGCCGCCGAGCTCGGCCGCCATCTTGAGGCGCTCAAGGAGCGCGAGGCCGAGATGGCTGCCGCCGATGCGCGGCTGGCGACGGCCCTGAGCCAGCTTCATGCCGATGCGCTCGATCTGCGCGTCGTCCCGGTCGAGACCGTGCTGGCACATCTGCCGCGCGTCACGCGCGAGCTGGCGCAGCGCCAGGGCAAGGCTGTGCGAATCCGGCTCAAGGGTCGCGACGTGCGCATCGACAAGAGCGTGGTGCAGCAGCTTCTCGATCCGCTCATGCACATGATGCGGAACGCCGTCGATCACGGCATCGAGACGCCGGCGGCACGCGCCGCGGCCGGCAAGAGCCAGACCGCCACCATCACGCTGCGCGCGAGACAGAGGGCGAGCGAGTTCCGCCTCGAAGTCTCCGATGATGGCCGCGGCCTCGATGCCGAGGCGATCCGCGCCAAGGCGGTGCAGCGCGGCCTCGTCGACGATGTCGAGAGCCGGAAGATGTCGCCCGACCGCATCTACCGCTTCGTCTTCGCGGCCGGGTTCTCGACCGCCGCCGCGGTCACCGAGACCTCGGGGCGCGGCGTCGGCATGGACGTCGTCATGCACACGGTGACGCGCCTCGGCGGCCGTGTCGACATCCGCACCGAAGTCGGCGTCGGCACCAGCTTCATCCTGCGCCTGCCGCTCTCGGCGGCGGTACTGCCGGCGCTCCTCGTCGACATCAACGGCCAGGTCTTCGCCATACCGGAACGCAACATCGTCGCGGTCGAGGAGATAGACGGCGACCGCCTGCGCCAGGCCGGCGGACGGCGCGTATTGCTGCGCGGCAATGTCGCGCTGCCGCTGCACGCGCTATCCGGCCTTCTCGGCATGGCGCAGAGGACCTCGGGCGGCGGCCACGCGGTCGTGGTCGCGAGCGGCTAGGCATCGATCGCCATCGAGGTCGACCGGTTGCTGCGCCTTCAGGAACTCCTGCTGCGCGACCTGCATCCGGCGCTGGCCGCGCTGCCGGGCGTCGGCGGTGCCGCCCTGCTCGGCGATGGCAGCCCGATCCTCGTGCTCGATGCCGACGCGTTGATCGATCTCGCCCGCTCCGGCGGGCGCCGGCGCGAGGCGCGGGCGGAAGCGGCATCGTGAGCATGCATCTTCGCGGCCGGATCGGGGCTTATCGCGTGCTGGTTCCGGCTGGCTCGGTTCTCGACGTCTGGGTGGCGGAGCCCGGGTCCGATGCGACGCCGACGTGGCGCGGCCGCGTCGTTCCCTATGTCGATGGGCGTGCGCTCCTCGGCGAGCCGACCTCGGCGCCGGCCGGAGCGCTATTGGCTTATGGCGCCGCCGCGAACGATGCAAGGCTGGCCATTCTCGGCCTCGACGAGGTGCTCGGATCGGTGGCGGTCACCCCGGAGGTGCTGAAGCCCTTCCCGCCGAGCCTCGCGGACGCGCATCGCCTGTTCGACGGCATCGCCACGCTCGCCGGCGAGCCGACCGGCCTGCTTCGGCTGCGTCAGGACCTCGACCTCGCCGCGCATGCCGAGATCAGGATTCAGACACCGACAATTGCTTGATGCGGATGGCGAGCGCCTGGAAGTCGGGCGGCGGCAGCCCGGCGGCAGAGTGAATGACCTCGAGCAGCTGACGTCCGCGCTTGGGTTTGAGATCCATGCTGATCGCGCCCGATGGTTTCGGGATGACGTCGAAGGCGCCGAGCAGGCGTGCCTTCTGGGCGACCTCCGAGCCGACCTGCGCGACCGAGGACAGGATGATGACCTTCGCCCGGCTGAACAGCTTGAGGCGTTTCATGACCTCGAGCCCGTCCATCTTCGGCATCTCGATGTCGAGGATGATGATGTCGGGCTTCATGGTCATTGCCGAAGCGACGGCGGAGACGCCGTCGGCCGCCTCGCCGACGACGACGAAGGCTTCGTCGACACCGAGAATCTGCTTAACCAGGGTCCGCATGAACGACGAGTCGTCGACGACGAGTACGGTCTTTTTCCCGTCCGCCATTGGCCCCACCACGATCGACGAAAAACCTGCGCCATCATCTTTGGACGCCGAGCGAAGTCAAGCGCCGCGGAGCTTCAATGGCCCTCGATCGCCTCGATTTCCTCGTCGGAAAGCCCTAGATGGTGCCCGATCTCGTGAATGAGCACATGCTCGATGAGGTCGTCGAGGGCGACGTCGCCCCGCTCGGCCCATTCGTCGAGGATCGGCCGGCGGTAGAGATATACTCGCGACTGGCCGCCCGGAAGGTCGGCCGAGCTCCGGTCGGTCAGGTCGACGCCGTCATAGAGGCCGGTCAGCTCGAACGGATCCTCGATGCCCATCGACTTGAGGACCGACTCGTCGGCGAATTCCTGGACGTGGAAGAGGATGTCGCCTGCCATTTCCCGGAAGGGACGAGGCAGGCGCGCATAGGCGGCCTCGGCAAGCTGGGCGAGCTCGTCCAGGGTCGGCGCGGCGCGGTTCTTCCAATCGCTCATGGCGCCTTGCGATACCGGGCGCTACCTTTTGATGCAAGCACCGAAGGAGAGGCCATGCGCCCGAAGAGGCTCGAGGGAACCGCGCGCGTCGCCGCGCTTGCCCTGCTCGACGGCTGGAGCGAGGTCCAGGGACGCGATGCGATCCGCAAGACCTTCAAGTTCGAGGATTTCAGCCGCGCCTTCGCCTTCATGACGCGGATCGCGCTCAAGGCCGAGCAGCTCGACCATCATCCCGAATGGTCGAACGTGTACAGCAAGGTCGAGATCACGCTCGCGACCCATGACGCCGGCGGCGTCACCGAGCTCGATGTGGCGCTCGCCAAGTTCATCGACGAGACCTCGAAAGGCGCGCCGAACTAGGAGCCGCTATTTCGGTTGCATGCGGAGTGCGCCGTCGAGGCGGATGGTCTCGCCGTTCAGCATCGGGTTGTCGACGATGGCGAGCACCAGGCGCGCATATTCCTCGGGATGGCCGAAGCGGGTGGGGAAGGGAACGCCCGCGGCCAGCGACTCCTGCACCGGCTGCGGCATGTTGAGGAGAAGCGGCGTGCCGAAGAGGCCGGGCGCGATCGTGCACACGCGGATGCCGGAGCGGGCGAACTCGCGTGCCGCCGGCAGCGTCAGGGCGGCGACGCCGCCCTTCGAGGCGGCATAGGCGGCCTGGCCGATCTGCCCTTCATAGGCGGCGACCGAGGCCGTGGTGACGACCACGCCGCGCTCGCCGTCATCCAGCGCCGGCAGCTGCGAGGCGCCGGCTGCGACCAGCCGCATGATGTTGAAGGTGCCGATCAGGTTGACCTCAATGACGCGGCGGAAATCGGCGAGCGCGAGCGGGCCTTCGCGGCCGACAATGCGCGCGGCCGGCGCGATACCGGCGCAGGCGACGGCGACGCGAGCGGCCCCGTGGGCCTTGGCGGCGGCAGCCACCGCGGCCTCGGTCGAGCCGGCATCGGCGACGTCGCAGACCTGAGCCACGCCGCCGATCTCCTTCGCCACCGTCTCGGCCGCGTCCTTGTTGACGTCGAAGACCGCGACCTTGGCGCCGGCCTTCGCCAGCGCGCGCGCCGTCGCGGCACCCAAGCCGGAGCCGCCGCCGGTGACGATCGCCGCATGACCCTGAAGCTTCATCGCTCGCTCCCCGCCGATTGGATGCCCGCCTAGTAGACAAGGATGGCCGGGGCTGGCAATACCGAAGCGAATGGACGAGATCGCGTCATCGATGTCGCGGATCGACGGCCCGCTGGTCTGGCAGGCGCTGCAGTCGCTGCGCGAGGAGCTCGATGCCGCCGAGCGCGACCGCATTGCGAGCCACTTCGCAGGCCAGGTTCGAGCGCGGGGTTTTGCTGCGCCGATCGCCTCGTCGCCGGTCGTGGACAGCGCCGCCGGGGTTCTCGCGGCGGAGGGATACTGCTCGCTCGCTTCCCTGCTGGCGCCGGCGCAGGTGGCCGAGGTCGTGCGGTACTTCCGCGAACGCCCATGCTTCAACGCCCATGTCCATGCGAGCAGCGACAAGGTTCCGCGGCGCCTCGGCGAAGGCGCGGAAGCCTTTCACTACGGCAGCTACGCGCTCGACGACGTCGTCGCCGCGCCCTTTCTCGTCGAGCTCGCGAACAGTCCGGCCCTGCTTGCCATCGCCGAGCGCTATCTCGGCTGCACGCCGACGCTCTACTCGCTGAACGCGTGGTGGTCGTTCCCGGGACTCGCGCGGCCGGCGAAGGTCTCGCAGTCCTTCCATCGCGACCTCGACGATTTCCGTTTCTGCACGCTCTTTCTCTACCTGACCGATGTCGATGCCAGGGGCGGGCCGCATGCCTATGTGCGGCGCACGCACCGTATCGATCTTCTGGAGCAGGAGATGGCCAAGGCCGCGCCCGGCGCGCTCGAAGAGGTCGATCCGCAGCTGCGTGCATCCGTGGCCGGCGGCGCCTTCCGTCGCGGCCAGGCCTATGGGCTCGATCCCGCGATCCGGCAGTTGTTCGGCCATCTCGCCGACATGATCCCGGGGCCGGCGGGCAGCGGCCTCATCGCCGACACCTACGGGCTCCACATGGGCATCCCGCCGGAGAGCGGACCGCGCCTGATCTTCTGGGCGCGCTACGGCTTGCACGTGAACTACGGCCCGAACGCCGCGCCGGTCGAGGAGCGCCTGATCGCCTCCCGCATCCCCTGGGACGACCGCGCCCGCTACATCAACCGCGCGCTTCTCCGGAGCTGACTACTCTTCCAGCTCGACGAGGCTGGCGCCGTCCTCGACCTGTTCGCCGGCGGCGTAGCCGACGGCTGCGATGATGCCGGCGCGGGGCGCCTTCACCGTGTGCTCCATCTTCATCGCCTCGAGCACGACGAGCGGCTGGCCCTTCTCGACCCTGTCGCCCTTCTTGACGAAGACCTGGACGAGCTTTCCCGGCATCGGCGCGGTTAAGCGGCCGCCGGCGCCGGCATCGAGCCCTGCGCGCCGGGTCGGGTCGACGAAGAGAAGACGGCGCGGGCCGTCGGCATCGAATACGGTCGCCTCGTCGCCGACGAAGACGACATTGGCGGAAGCCGCGACACCGTCGAGCACTGCGGCAATCGTGTGGCCGCTGCCACCCATGGTCGCGACGGTGGACCCGCCGGGCAGATCCAGGCGATAGCGTGTGGGCTCGAAATGCACGGCGATGGCGACGTCGCGCTCGCCATCCTTCCATTGCAGGCGCGAGAGGCCGTCGTCGCTGAACCGCCAGCCGCGGCTCGTCGCCCAGGGTGAATACGGGTCGGAAGAGCGCGCCGCGCGCTTCGCACGGTCAGTCTCGATCGCGCGGAGGCGGGCCAGCGTCGCCAGCGCGAGCACGCGGTCCGAGGCCGGTGCCTCGGCAGGAATGACGTCGGCGCCATGGCGGCCGAGGAAGCCCGTATCGACCTCGCCCTTCACAAAGGCCGGATGCTCGGCGAGGCGCTTGAGGAAGGCGGCATTGGTGGCAAGCCCGACGACCTCGACCCCGGCCATCGCCTGGGCAAGGCGGCGGGCGCAGGCCTCGCGGTCGGCGGCATGCACTATGATCTTGGCGATCATCGGATCGTAGTGGATGCCGATCGTATCGCCCTGGCCGACGCCGGTATCGATGCGGACTTGCTCAGACGCGTCGGGGAAACGGAGGTGATGCAAGGTGCCGGTCTGCGGCAGGAAGTCCTTTGCCGGGTCCTCGGCGTAGAGGCGGACCTCCATCGCATGGCCGTCGAGCGGAATGCGCTCCTGCGTCAGCGGCAGCGCCTCGCCCGAGGCGACACGGAGCTGCCATTCGACCAGATCCTGGCCGGTGATCATCTCGGTCACTGGATGCTCGACCTGGAGACGCGTGTTCATCTCCATGAAGTAGAAGCGCTCGCCCTCGGCGATGAACTCGACCGTGCCGGCGCCGCGATACCCCACGGCGCGTGCGGCGGCGACCGCAGCCTCGCCCATTTCCTTGCGCCGTGCCGGGGTCATGCCCGGTGCCGGTGCTTCCTCGAGCACCTTCTGATGCCGGCGCTGGATCGAGCAGTCGCGCTCATGCAGGTAGACCGCATTGCCGTGGCCGTCGGCGAAGACCTGGATCTCGATGTGGCGCGGGCGGGTCAGGTATTTCTCCACCAGCACGCGATCATCGCCGAAGGACGAGGAGGCCTCGCGCTTGGCGGAAGCGAGCGCGGCGGCGAAGTCTCCTTCGCGATCGACGATGCGCATGCCCTTGCCGCCGCCGCCGGCCGAGGCCTTGATCAGAACCGGGAAGCCGATCCGCTTCGCCTCGCCGGCGAGCATTGCTTCCGCCTGGTCGTCGCCGTGATAGCCCGGCACCAGCGGGACGCCGGTCTTCTCCATCAGCGCCTTGGCCGCCGACTTCGAGCCCATGGCGCGGATCGCCGATGCGGGTGGACCGACGAAGACGATGCCGGCCGCGGCGCAGGCTTCGGCGAACTCCGCGTTCTCCGAAAGGAATCCGTAGCCGGGATGGATCGCCTCGGCGCCGGATTTCTTCGCGGCCTCCAGGATGCGGTCGATGCGGAGATAGCTTTCGCGCGCCGGTGCCGGTCCGATCGGATAGGCCTCGTCGCAGGCGCGCACATGGCGGGCGCCGCGATCGGCCTCGGAATAGACGGCGACGGTGCGAAGACCGAGCCGCTTCGCCGTGCGCGCGACGCGGCAGGCGATCTCGCCACGGTTGGCGATCAGGAGGCTCTTGAACATCTACGCTGCCTCCAGGGCCGGGAGCGCTTCCAGGATGCCGAGCTGCAGGTGATAGCCGGTCGAGCCCGGCATCGCCGTGTTCACCACGTTGAGGCGCCGGTCGAGATGCTCGTTCCAGCGCCCGTCCTCCTTGAGGTAGCGCTCGAACATGAAGCGGAAGTGGCGGGCGAGCTCGAGCTTGAGATGCGGCCGCTGCGCATAGGCCTTGAGGCATTCGGTCAGCGGCCACATCCGCTTCTTGTCGTTGAGCACGCGACCGTAGCGGTCGACCTCGTCGTAGACGCCGCCGAACTGCGAATCGATGCCGTGGGCACGGGCGAACTCGAACAGCTTGTCCGCTACTTCCTTGGCATCCGGCCGGTGGAAGCGCTTGGCGAAGCGCTCGAGCAGCCAGGCCCATTCGAAATGATGTCCCGGCTCGACGATATGGCCGCGCTGTGGGTCGGGTGACCAGTCGGCCCGGAAATACTCGCCGAGCGTCGAGCCGTTGAAGAACTTAGAGAGGAAGAGGTCGACGATCTTGTTTCCTTCCATGCGATAGACGGGCGCCGGCGCCGCCTCGTCGAGCGAGAGCAGGCCTTCAAGGAGATGCATATGCGGGTTCTGCAGATGCGGGCCGGGCAGGATGTTCCAGGCCTCGTCGGCGGCGACGTGGAAGCCGCCGTTGATCCCGTCATGCAGCTTGACCTTGACGACCTCGAGCGTGTCCTCGGCGGCGGTGAGCGCGGTCACGTCGCCCGTCGCGCGATGATAGTAACCGAGCGCGAAGAGCACGAAGGCGTGGCCGTAGAAATCCTTGCGCCCGTCGAGCTTCTGCCCGTCCGGCGTCACCGTGAAGTACCAGCCTCCGTTCCGTTTGTCGCGATAGTGGCGCATCAGGAAGGCGTAGCCCTCGCGCGCCGCGCGCTCGTTGTCGCCGCGATGTCCAAGAATGCAGGCGTGGCTGTAGCAGTAGAGCTGCCGGCACTGCACCAGCAGCCGCTTGTAGCCGAGCTCGAACGGCGTCAGGTTCGGCTGCAGGCGCTCGTGGAAGCCGCCATGCTTCGCATCCCACCCATGCGTCCGCCAGATCGGCAGGTGCTTGTCGAAGAGCCAGGCGCGCGCGCGCGCGGCGAGGACGGGGTCGCTCATCCGCCGGCCCAGCTCGGCTTGCGCTTGTCGAGGAAGGCCTGGATGCCCTCGGCGCCTTCGGGCGAGGCACGGCGCCGGGCGATGCGGGCGCCGGTGTCGCGCATCAAGGCTTCGTCGATCGGCCGGCCGACGATGTCGCGGATCAGCTCCTTCGCTGCCGCCTGCGCCTCGGGTCCGCCCAGCAGCAGTTCGCCGACGACCTTCTCGACCGCTTGGTCCAGCATGTCGCTTGCGACGACCTCGTGCACGAGTCCGATGCGCTTCGCCTCGGCCGCCTCGAAGACCTCGCCGGTGACGGCATAGCGGCGCATCTGGCGCGCGCCGATCGCGGCGGTGACGTAGGGGCCGATGGTCGCCGGGGCGAGGCCGAGCTTCACCTCGGAAAGCGAGAACTTCGTACCCTCCGCGGCGATCGCGACATCGCAGCAGGAGACAAGCCCGATGCCGCCGGCGAAGGCGGCGCCATGCACCTTGCCGACCACCGGCTTCGGCAGGATGTCGAGCGTCTTCAGCATCAGCGCGAGGCGATAGCCGTCCTCCAGGTTCTCCTTCTCGCTCGCCTGGCCCTGGCGGCGCATCCAGTTGAGGTCGCCGCCGGCGGAGAAGGCCTTGCCGCTGCCGGCCAGAACCATCATCCGGATCCTGGGATCGGTGGCGACACGCTCGAAGGTCGAGCGCAGCTCCTCGATCAGCACCTCGTTGAAGGCGTTGCGGATCTCGGAGCGATTCAACGAAACGGTGGCGACACCGCGCGCGTCGGTCGAGATCAGGACAAGCGGTTCGCTCACGTGAAGGCGCCTCACATGCGGAAAATGCCGAAGCGCGTCTCGGGGATCGGCGCGTTCAACGCCGCAGAGATGCCGAGCGCGAGCGCCATGCGGGTGTCGAGCGGATCGATGATGCCGTCGTCCCAGAGCCTGGCGCTGGCATAGTAGGGATGCCCCTGGGTCTCGTACTGCTTGCGGATCGGCGCCTTGAACGCCTCTTCCTCCGGCGCCGGCCATTTGCCGCCCTTGGCCTCGATATTGTCGCGGCGGATCTGCGCCAGCACGTTCGCCGCCTGCTCGCCGCCCATCACCGAGATGCGCGCGTTCGGCCACATCCAGAGGAGGCGCGGCTGGTAGGCCCTCCCGCACATGCCGTAATTGCCGGCGCCGAAGCTGCCGCCGATGAGCATGGTGAATTTCGGCACCTGGGCGCAGCTGACCGCCGTCACCAGCTTGGCGCCGTCCTTGGCGATGCCGCCCGCCTCGTATTTGCGCCCGACCATGAAGCCCGAGATGTTCTGCAGGAAGAGAAGCGGAATGCGGCGCTGGCAGCAGAGCTCGATGAAATGCGCGCCCTTGAGCGACGATTCCGAGAACAGGATGCCGTTATTGGCGAGGATGCCGATCGGGTAGCCCATGATGCGGGCGAAGCCGCAGACCAAGGTCGTGCCGTAACGCGCCTTGAACTCGTCCAGACGCGACCCGTCGACCAGGCGCGCGATCACCTCGCGCACGTCGAAGGGCGTCCGGAGATCGGGCGGGATCACGCCGTAGAGCTCGGCCGGGTCGTAATGCGGGTCTTCCGGCGTCGTCACGTCGAGCGGGTTCTGCTTCACATAGTTCAGGTTGGCGACGGCGCGCCTGGCGATGCCGAGCGCATGCGCGTCGTCCTCCGCGAAGTGGTCGGCGACGCCCGAGATGCGAGTATGCACATCGGCGCCGCCGAGATCCTCGGCCGAAACGACCTCACCGGTGGCCGCCTTCACCAGCGGCGGGCCGCCGAGGAAGATCGTCCCTTGGTTCTTGACGATGATCGCCTCGCTCGACATCGCCGGCACATAGGCGCCGCCGGCGGTGCAGCTTCCCATCACCACCGCGATTTGCGGGATATCGGCGGCCGAGAGGTTCGCCATGTTGTAGAAGTGCCGCCCGAAATGGTCGCGGTCGGGGAAGACGTCGGCCTGGCTCGGCAGATGCGCGCCGCCGGAGTCGACGAGATAGATGCAGGGAAGCCGGTTCTCGCGCGCGATCTCCTGGGCGCGAAGATGCTTCTTAATGGTGACGAGGTAGTAGGTGCCGCCCTTGACCGTGGCGTCGTTGACGATGAGCACGCATTCGCGGCCCGAGACGCGGCCGATGCCGGTGATGAGGCCGGACGCTGGCACCTCTTCGTCATAGAGCTGGTAGGCGGCCAGCGGCGACAGCTCGAGAAAGGGCGAGCCGGGATCGAGCAGCGTGCGCACGCGATCGCGCGGCAGCAGCTTGTTGCGGCCGAGATGGCGCTTGCGCGCCTCCTCGCCGCCGCCCTGCCTGATCTTCTGGAGGATCCGGCGAAGGTCGTCGACCTGCGCCCGCATCGCCTCGGCGTTGCGCCGGAACTCGTCCGAGCGCGGGTTGATCTGGGAAGAAATGACGCTCATGGGTGCTCAGCTCACCATCCGCCGGTATCGAGCCAGCGGTCGATCTGATCCAGGCGGTCATGCCCCCAGAAGGGCTCGCCGTCGACGATGAAGAAGGGCGAGCCGAAGACGCCGGCCGCGATCGCGCGGTCGGTCTCGGATCGCAGCTTGTCCTTGATCGCCTGGTCGTTGATGCCGGCGAGCAGCGTCTTCGGATCGATGCCGACCTTGGACCCGAGCTCGGCCGCCTGCTCGCCGGTCTCGGGCGGCTGACCCTCGCCGAAGATCCGGTGATAGACGGCCTTGGCGTAGGCGCGGGCCTTGCCGGGGTCGGTCGCGTCGATGAAGTAGAAGCCGCGGGCGGCGGCGACCGAGAGGAACGGGAACTTGGCCGGTATCTGGAGCGGTACCTCGTACTCGCGCGCCGAGCGCTCCATGTCGTGCTTGGCGTAGGACCCCTTGAGGGGGAGGCTCATCAGCGGCTGCTGGCCCGTCACCTTGAAGACCGCGCCCAGGAGAAAGGGCCGCCACGAGGCCGAGCGCCGGTGGTTCTCGGCGAGCTTGTCGATCTTCTGGGCGGCGAGATAGCCGTAGGGCGAAGAGAAGTCGAACCAGAACTCGATCGGCTGCGGCATCCCCGGCTCCCCACCTCTACGCTACGTTGTTCATAGCCGCTTTCCCGTTTTCCCACCAGTTGTCGCAAACGCTTGACCGATGGCTCGGCTCCGGTCGAAACTTATCTGTCGTCGGCCGGGCGCCAAACAAGAACCATTCGTCTCGCCCGGAAGGCCAAGACCTTAGAGCTGAAAAAAACGGGAGGGGGCGATGCCCGCCACTGTGTCGATGACCGTCAACGGCAAGAAGGTGTCGGGCTCGGCCGAGCCGCGGACTCTTCTCGTCCAATTCATCCGCGAGACCCTGGGCCTCACCGGCACGCATG
>Ga0194132_10002502_pt1 | contig 34210 bp, 39 predicted proteins | sample TA2KigOf80mmetaG_FD_148612 | JGI IMG/M metagenome (GOLD analysis project Ga0194132, IMG submission 148612) | Freshwater microbial communities from Lake Tanganyika, Tanzania - TA2015054 Kigoma Offshore 80m | ecosystem: Environmental > Aquatic > Freshwater > Lake | place: Tanzania: Lake... | reverse complement strand
GCGGACGCGGCGGCGAGGGCCGCGACTCGGGCCGCGACTTGGGCCGCGACTTGGGCCGCGATCCGGGCCAGCCGGCGCATCACGACAACGGCGGCCCCCGGCACACCGAATTCGCGCCGGACTCCATGGGCGGAATGCCTCAGCCGGGCGGCGACGACCGGCCGGCGGCCGGCGGCGCGGAATACGGCGAGCCGTTCGCGCCCGGTCATCAGAACGGTTCCGACGTGCATGCCGACGGCGACGGCAACGGCGACAGCGAACGCCGCCGCCGCCGGCACGGGCGGCGCGGCGGCCGCCGCAACCGCCGCGATCGCGACGACCAGGCGCCCGGCGAGTTCGCAGCCGGACCGGGCCAGCAGGACCGCGAGACGCATGCGGCGCATCCGGACGATACGCAGCGCGCGCCGTGGCGCGAGGCCGCGGACAGTCAGCCCCGCTGGTCCGAACCGGCGCCCGTTCCGGACATCGCGCAGGCCGAAATGCCGCCGCGCATCGAACCGCCTGCCGCAGCGGCCGCAAGCGCGCCTGTCGTGCCGCCGCCGGCGCCCGAACCGGCGCGGCGACGCTCCACCGTGCGCGAGCCCGCGCCATTGTTCGTCACGGGCGAGCCGGCGGTGACCCCGATGCCCTCGCCGCAACCTGCGCCGCCGTCGCCCGCAGCTTCGGAACAAGCGGCCGACGACGCGGGCAAACCGCGGCGCACCGGCTGGTGGGCGCGGCGCATGATGGGCGGCGACAAAGGCTAGGTTTATGCGCAGCCGCTGGGTCGATCGCGACGCCGATGCCGCGGTCGACCGCTATGCCGCGTCCGGCATCGGCCGCGACCTCGCGCTCCGCGTCTACACCACACGGCTGCTCGGCGAGGATCCCAAGCTCGTTCTGCACGGCGGCGGCAACACCTCGGTGAAGCTGCGCATGCGCGATCTCGCCGGCGAGGACGCCGACGTGCTCTGCGTCAAGGGCTCGGGCTGGGATATGGGCACAATCGAGCCACCCGGCCTGCCCGCGGTGCGGCTTAAGGCGCTGCACAAGCTGCTCGCCCGCGACGAGGTCTCCGACGAGGATATGGTGCGGGTGCAGCGCGCCAACCTGCTCGACCCGATGGCGCCCAATCCCTCGGTCGAGACGCTGCTGCACGCCTTCCTGCCGCACAAGTTCGTCGACCACACCCACGCCAACGCCATCGTCAGCCTGGTCGATCAGCCCGACAGCGAGGAATTGTGCCGTGAGGTGTACGGCCGCCGCATGGGCTTCGTGCCCTACGTGATGCCGGGCTTCCGGCTCGCGAAGGTCGCGAGCGAAGCGTTCACGCGCGACCCGAAGGTCGAAGGCTTCATTCTCGACAAGCACGGCATCTTCACCTTCGGCGAGACCGCGCGCGAAGCCTACGAGCGCATGATCGAGGCGGTGACGCTTGCGGAAACGCGGCTCGCGAAGAACCGCAAGACGGTGTTCGCGAGCGCGCCGGTTCCGCTACAAGTGGCGGGCGCGGAGGCCGTCGCACCGATTATTCGCGGCGCATGCGCGGTGAAGGACGGCAAGATCGAGGGCGCGTGGCAGCGGCTCGTCACGGAGTTCCGCAGCAGCGAGGCCGTCCTCAACTTCGTCAACGGCAAGGATGTGGCGCGCTACAGCCAAGAAGGCGTCATCACGCCCGACACCACGATCCGGATCAAGAATGCGCCGCTGCTGCTGCCAGCTCCGGCCGCGAACAACATCGAGGCGTTCGCCCAGGCCGCGCGCCAGGCGGCGCAGGCGTTCATGTCGGACTACAAAGCCTATTTCGAGCGCCAGAACGCGCGCGTCGGGGGCAATCGCAAGATGCTCGATCCGGCGCCGCGCGTCGTGCTGGTGCCGGGCCTCGGCCTGTTCGGGCTCGGCCGCACCCGGAAGGACGCGATGATCTCGGCCGACCTCGCCGAGGCCTTCGTCGAATGCATCTCCGACGCCGAGGCGCTCGGCCGCTTTAAGTCGATCTCGGAAGACGACATGTTCGACGTCGAATACTGGTCGCTGGAGCAGGCCAAGCTCGGCGCCGCGAAGCCCCTGCCGCTGGCGGGCCAGATCGCGGTCGTCACCGGCGCGGGCGGCGCGATCGGAGCGGCGACAGCGCGTGCGTTTGCCGCCGCCGGCGCAGAAGTCGCCTTGCTCGATGTGAACGAGGCTGCTGCGGTTGCCGCTGCCAAGGCCATCGGCGGCGCGGCGCTCGCCGTGCGTTGCGACGTGACCGACGGAAATTCGGTGCGCGACGCCTTCGCCAAGGTCGTCGCGGCCTTCGGTGGCGTGGATGTCCTGGTGTCGAATGCCGGCGCGGCCTGGCAGGGACGCATCGGCGAGGTCGACGAAGCGGTGCTGCGGCAAAGCTTCGAGCTGAACTTCTACGGTCACCAGCGCGCGGCACAGGCGGCGGTGAAGATCATGCTGGCGCAGGGCACCGGCGGGTGCCTCCTGTTCAACATCTCCAAGCAGGCGGTGAACCCGGGGCCGAACTTCGGGCCGTATGGACTTCCGAAGGCGGCGACGCTGCTGCTCGTCCGCCAATATGCCGTCGACTACGGGTCGGACGGCATCCGCTCCAACGGGGTCAACGCCGACCGCATCCGTTCCGGGCTGCTCACCGGCAACTTCATCCGCGAGCGGGCGATGGCCCGCGGCGTGTCCGAGAAGGACTACATGAGCGGCAATCTGCTCGGCCGCGAGGTCACCGCCGACGACGTGGCGCAGGCGTTCCTGCACCAGGCGCTGGAATTGAAAACCACCGGCGACATCACGACTGTCGACGGCGGAAATATCGCCGCGGCGCTCCGGTAAAGGACGTTCATGCTGCGGCGACCGTCAGCCGGGACAAATCCTTGCTGCCATGCGTTTGCGCATACGGCGGTTGGCGAACGTCACGCCCTTCCCTAGATTTCCCGACACGCCAGCCGGGAGCACGCCATGTCCGATCTCGCCACGCTCGACGCGCCCTCCACCATCGAGCCCATCGTCAACTACATCGTCAACGACGGCGCCGAGGTGTTCACCTACACCGGCGGTCCCGGCTCGACCGAGGTCCGAAGCGGCGGCAATCCCGACCCGCGCAAGGTCACGATGCACAACGCGCGGCCGCTCATCGACCGCTTCAAGCTCGACGCCGACGGCTTCCGCTTCGTGCGCCACGACACACAGATGAAAGACTTCTTCGCCGCCGACGAGATCAAGCGCGTCTACTACCCGGAGATGGAGGCGCTGATCAAAGCCGAGAGCGGCGCGAAGCGCGTCGTGGTGTTCGATCACACCATCCGCACCGCCGACAAGGCGTTCCGCGAGCAGCACAAGCTGCGCGAGACCGTGCAACGCGCTCACAACGATTATACCGAATGGTCCGGCCCGCAGCGGCTGCGCGACATCCTGCCGGACGAGGCGGACGAGTTGCTCAAGCGGCGCTTCGCCATCGTCCAGGTGTGGCGGCCGATCCGCTATCCGGTGGAGAACCATCCGCTCGCCATCGCCGACGCGCGCACCGTGTCGCCGGAGGACTTCGTGCTTTCGGAGCGGCGCTATCCGAACCGCGTCGGCCAGACCTACGCCATCGCCTACAACCCCGCGCACAAGTGGTACTGGTTGCCGCGCATGGCGCGAGACGAGGCACTGGTGTTCAAGGTCTACGACTCGGCGAAGGACGGCCGCGCGCGCTGGACCGCGCACACCGCGTTCGACGACCCGACCTCGCCGCCGGACGCGCGCCCGCGCGAGAGCATCGAGATCAGGACGCTGGCGCTTTTCTGAATCTCCGCCGTCCCGCCGGACACGCTCCGCGCTGAGCAGCCGGATCAGATCGTCGCTGCCCGCGCCGGCGCGATCTTCCGCCGGCGTCGTGGCTATTGCTGCATCTTCGCGCCCGAACGCTTCACGACCTCGGCCCATTTGGCGAGTTCGACGCGGATGACGTTGGCGAACTCCTCCGGCGTGCCGCCGGCCGGCTCGTCGCCGATCGCGCCGAACCGCTCCTTGAACGCCTGGGTCGACACCGCCTTGTTGACCGCCTCGTTCAGCGTCTTCAGCACGTCGGGCGGCAGCTTCGCCGGGCCCACGATGCCGCTCCAGGTCGGCGCGCTGTAGCCCGCCACGCCGGCCTGAGCGACCGTCGGCAGATCGGGGAACGCCGGCGAGCGGCGGTCGCCGCTGACCGCGAGCGCGCGCACCTTGCCGGACTTGGCGTGCGGCGAGATCGAATTCAGGCTCTCGAACATGAAGTCGACGCGGCCCGCGATCAGGTCGTTCAGCGCCGCGGCCCCGCCGCGGTACGGCACGTGCACGGCTTCGATGCCGGCCATGGTCTTGAACAATTCTCCGCCGACATGACCGGGCGAGCCGTTCGCCGAAGACGCATTGGTGAGCTTGCCGGGGTTCTTCTTGCCCTTGTCGATCAGTTCCTTGACCGACTTCACGTCCGACTCCGGCGCCACCGCCAGCAGCAGATGGCCGCGGCTGATCATCGCGATCGGCTGGAAGTCATTCAGGATGCTGTAGGGCAGCTTCGGCACCATGTTCGGGCTGATGGCGAGCGCGCCGACCGGGCCGATGGCGATGGTGTAGCCGTCGGGCTGCGCCTTGGCGACGATATCGAGGCCGATGGTGAAGGCCGCGCCCGGCCGGTTCTCGATCACGATCTGCTGCTTGAGTACGGGCCCCATCTCCGCCGCAACGAGGCGCGCGATGGTATCGGTCGCGCTGCCCGGTGCCTGCGGCACGATCAGCCGGATCGGCTTGTTGGGAAAGCCGCTTTGCGCTTGCGCGGGCGGCGCGGTGGCCGCGACCGCGATCGCGGCTGCAAACAACGTCATGAACGAGGTGAATTTGCGAACCATCGGCGCTCTCCCAAAGTCCGGCCTGACATCGGCCGGTTGCGGCGAGCCTATAGCGTTTTGAAGCGAAGTGGGAACCGGCTCGCGGGAAGAAAACGCTCAAGCCGATGGGCCACCGCCCGCACACGAGACAATCGCGGCGTCACTCGTTCTCGGACTCAAGTTGAAAGTGCTCGACAACGCTCTTCTGGATCACGCCGGCATGCAGCGCCAGCAGCACGAGCTTGGCGTCGAGCGTCGAGGTGAACTCCAGCGCCCGCTCGATACGCTCCTCGATGGCCGTCACCAGCGAGGCGTCGTCGTCGAGCGTGGCGAAAGCAACCGGACCCATGATGCAGTAGCCCACGATCTCGGCCGCGGCGCGATAGGCCTGCGGCGTGGGCTTGCCGTTCTCGGCGTGGTCCTGCAGCAGGCTGATGATGGTGAGCTTCACGGCTTCCGGCACCAGCCGTGGATGCACGTCCAGCGCGCGGAAGGTCTGATCGAGCTGCCGCAGCTCCGGCGCGCGGCCGAAGATGCCGAACAGTCCGAGCGAAGGGCGGCGTCTGACCATTCGCGTCTTATGCCTCGCAGCGCGCCATCATAACCTGCGCAGCCAGCCGCCGATCCGCTCCACCGCCTCGCGCATGTCGGCGGACGAACGGGCGTAGCAGAAACGCACGAACCTGTTGCCGTTGATTGGATCGAAGTCGACGCCCGGCGTTGCCGCCACGTGTGCGTCGGCCAACAGTCGCTTGGCGAAGTCGAAGCTGTCGTTGGAGAACTTCGACACGTCGGCGTAGAGATAGAACGCGCCGTCGACGGGTAGGAATTTGTCGAGCCCCGCCCCGGGCAGACCCTCGATCAGAATCTTTCGGTTGTCCTCGTAGCCGTGCTTGATCGCTTCGAGCTCGGTGCGGCCTTCGAACGCGGCCTCCGCCGCGATCTGCGACAATGTCGGAACCGAGATTGCGAGGTTGCCCTGCAGGCGATCGATCGGCCGCACCAGCGGTTCCGGCGCGATCATCCAGCCGATGCGCCAGCCGGTCATGCAGAAGTATTTCGAGAACGAATTGATGACCAGCGCGCTGTCCGACAGCTGCGCCGCGGTCTCCTTCGGCACCGCGTAGTCGAGGCCATGGTAGATTTCGTCGGAGATGACGCGGATGCCGAGGCTCTCCGCCGTCGCGATCAGCTCGCCGAGCGCCTGCGGCGTCATCATCGTGCCGGTGGGATTGGCGGGACTCGCGACCAGCAGTCCGGCCAGCGGCGCGCGTGCGTGCGCGGCGCGCAGGCTTTCGCCGGTGATCGCCCAGCGCGTGTCCGCCGAGGTCTCGATCAATACCGGCTCGCAGCCGAGCGCGGTCAGGATGTGACGGTACGGCGGATAGCCGGGATTGGCGATCGCCACCCGGTCGCCGGGATCGAACATCGACAAAAACGCCAGGATGAAGCCCGCCGACGAGCCGGTGGTCACGATCACGCGTTGCGGATCGATCTCAAGGCCGTAGGAATCCGCGTAGTGCCGCGCGATCCGCCGCCGCAGCGAACCGATGCCGAGCGACTCGGTGTAGCCGAGCGGTCCCGAGCCGAGCGCCCGGCGCGCGGCCTCGATGGCTGGCGACGGCGCAGCCGCGGCCGGCTGCCCCACTTCCATATGGATGACGCGGCCGCCCGACGCTTCGATCCGGGCGGCTGCGGCCATCACGTCCATGACCATGAACGGCGGAACGTCGCTGCGCGCCGAAGGCGCAACCAGCCGCCGCGCGGCGTCGAGCGTCACAGCGCGCCCTCCGCGGTTCCGCCCCGCTGCTGCCGCATTCCGACGCTCCTTAAGTCCCGGCTTACGGCCGCAACCAGACGTGATCGGCGCCCGCGTTGACCCTGCCGGAACGCGTCTCTAGGTTGGCCGAACCGGGACGCCTCGCTTCAGACGCACATGATCGAAGGTGAAAGACCTATCAGGGCCCGACGCGCGGCGCCAGCCGCGCGCGCGGTGGCGCTGTTGACGGCCGTCTCGTTGCTGGCGTCGCCGACTGCAGCAAGCGCGCAAGGCGGCATCCCGCTGATCCGCGACGCCGAGATCGAGCAACTGCTTCGCGAGTACACGCAGCCGATCCTGCGCGCCGCGGGCCTCGCCAAGCAGAACATCCAGATCGTCCTGATCAACGACCGCTCGTTCAACGCCTTCGTCATGGACGGCCGCCGCATCTTCATGAATGCCGGCCTGCTGATGGACGCCAAGACGCCGAACGAAGTGATCGGCGTGCTCGCCCACGAAACCGGACATATCGCGGGCGGGCACTTGTCGCGGCTGCGCCAGCAACTGGCGATGGCGCAGACGCAGTCGATCATTGCCGTTCTGCTCGGCGCGGGCGCCATGATCGCCGCGTCCCGCGGCGGCGTGGGCGGAAACCCGGCCGCCGCAATTATGGGGCCGCAGGAGTCGATCCGCCGCTCGCTATTGTCGTACATCCGCTCGCAGGAGGAGCAGGCCGACCGTGCCGCGGTAAAGTTCCTCAACGACACCGGCCAGTCGCCAAAGGGCATGTACGAAACCTTCAAGCGCCTCGCCGACCAGGTCCTGTTCGTGGCGCACAATGCGGACCCCTACCTGTCGACCCATCCGCTTCCGGCGGAACGCGTGTCGTCGCTCGGCGCGCTCGCCAGGACCAGCCCGCATTGGGACAAGAAGGACTCGCCCGAACTGCAGCTGCGCCACGACATGATGCGCGCCAAGCTGATCGGTTTCCTCGACCGCGGCGACACCGTGGCGCGCCGCTATCCGTTCAGCGACAACAGCCTGCCGGCGCGCTACGCCCGCGCCATCGCCACCTACCGGCATGGCGCGCTGCGCGGCGCAGTCGGACAGATCGACGCCCTGATCCAGGCCCAGCCCGGGAACCCCTACTTCCACGAGTTGAAGGGCCAGGCGCTGCTCGAAGGCGGCAAGCCCGCCGAAGCCATCGCCCCGCTGCGGCGGGCGGCGCAGCTGGCGCCGAGTCCGGCGCTGATCCAGGTCATGCTGGGCCAGGCGCTCAACGCCACCAACGATCCCAAACTGGCGGGCGAGGCCGTCAAGCTGCTGCGCTCGGCGCTGATGCGCGAGCCCGAAGCGTCCCAGGGCTACGCGCAGCTCGCCATGGCCTACAGCCGCACCGGGAACCTGGCGGAAGCCGACCTCGCCGCAGCCCAGGCGGCGTTTTTCCGCGGCGACCATAAGACGGCGCGTGACATCGCCTCTCGCGCCAAGACCCGCTTTCCCGTCGGTTCGCCCGGCTGGGTCAAGGCCGACGATTTAGCCACCTATAAGCCGCCGAATCTGGGCTCCGGTCCACGCTGATTCCGAAAAGGACAATCCATGCGCCTCTTTCCCCGTATCGCCTTCGCCGCCTGCCTGCCGCTCGCCGTCGGCGCGTTCGCGGCCGACGCCCAGACCATCAGCGGAGCGCAGCGCGGCGAGATCGAGCGCATCGTCCGCGAATATCTGCTCAAGAACCCGGAGGTGCTGCAGGAGGCGATCGCCGAGCTTGAGAAGCGACAGGCGGCTGCGGAGGCCGAAAAGCACAAGGCCGCCGTCAAGGACAACGCCCAGCTGCTGTTCAACTCGCCGCGCCACGTCGTGGTCGGCAACCCGCAGGGCGATGTCAATTTCGTCGAGTTCTTCGACTACAACTGCGGCTACTGCAAGCGCGCGCTCGAAGACATGATGGTGCTGATGAAGGCCGACCCGAAGCTGCGGGTCGTGCTCAAGGAATTCCCGGTGCTCGGCCCGGCCTCGGTCGACGCCGCGCGCGTCGGCGTCGCCGTGCGGATGCAGGACAAGACCGGCAAGAAGTATCTCGAGTTCCACCAGAAGCTGCTCACCGGACGCGGCCAGGTCGACCGCGCCCGCGCGCTCGCTGCCGCACGCGAAGTCGGGCTCGACGTCGCGCGCATCGAGCGCGACATGGCGAGCGAGGAAGCCCGCACCAGCCTTGAGGAAAGCATGAGCCTTGCCGAGAAGCTCGGGCTCAACGGCACGCCGAGCTATGTAATCGGCCAGAACGTGGTGGTCGGCGCCGTCGGGCTCGAAGCGCTCAGGGGCAAAATCAACGAATCCCGCTGCGGCAAGTCGGTCTGCTAGTGGTCCGATTCCAACATTCGCATCCCGTTTCGGCAGGCTTGTTTGCGAATGTTGGAATCAAAGGACCACTAGCAACTTATGCTTGCTAGTGGAGCTTTGGATTTGACATTCGCTTCTCGACTTCGCGGCAAGGTGGGTAGCGAATGTCAAATCCGCTCCACTAGCGTCCCATTCATTTCGACCGGCGGAATGCTGCGCGGCGCAGAACGTCGCACGCGCCTTTACAGCCGTGCCTCGATCATCGACCATTGGACCAAACACGCGAACCAAGCGCGACGCGAACACTCCGGGGAGGAACAGCCATGCAGATCGTGAAAGCCCTGATGGGCGCCATCGTCCTGGCATCGTTCGGGTTCATGCCGCAGTCCGGTCCGGCCGCGGCTCAGGCTCAGGCACCGGCTTGGCCGCAGCGCACGGTGAAATTCATTCTGACGCTCGGCCCGGGCTCCGGCGCCGACATCGGCGCGCGCCTGATCTCCGAAAAGCTCACCGCGAAATGGGGCCAGTCGGTGGTGGTCGAGAACCGCCCCGGCGGCGACGGCTTTGTCGCGATCAACGCCTTCGCCGGCGCGCGCGACGACCACACGCTGCTGTTCGGGCCGGCGTCGTCGTTCACGGCCCATCCCTATCTGCACGCCAAGCTGCCTTACGACCCGCGCGACCTGTCGCCGGTCGCCCGCGTCAGCGCGACGCTGATCTCGATCGGCGTGCCGCCGTCGATGAACGTCGGTTCGCTGAAGGAACTGTTCGACCGCGTCCGCAAGGAGCCGGGCAAATACAACTGGGCGACCGTGACCGGCGCAACCGACCTCGTGCTCGCGGCGTTCCTGAAGAGCTCCGGCCTCAGCATGGCGAAGATCCCCTATCGCGACACGGTGCAGGCGATCAACGACGTGTTCGAAGGGCGGTTGCATCTCTACTGGGCGGCCCACGCCATCGTCCGCGGCGCGATCCAGGCCGGCCGCATCAAGGGGCTCGCCATCACCGCCAGCGAGCCTACGGCGGTCATCCCGGGGGTGCCGACCGTGGCGCAGGCCGGTTTCCCGCAGCTCACGTTCGATGGCCTGGTCGGCATCTTCGGCACGCGCGACATGCCCGCGGCGTTGCGCGAGCGCATCGCAAGCGACGTGAAAGAGGTGCTGTCGGATCCCGTCATCGTGTCGCGCCTGCAGGCCACCGGCCAGGTGGTGATCCCGGGCTCGGCGGCCGAATTCGCGGCCTCGATCGACAAACAGCGCGCGACCGTTGCGGAAATCGCCAAGGTGCTCGGCATCAAGGCCGCCACGAACTGAGCGGCCCGCCCCGCGCCCGCCGGGCCTTGGGCTTCCCCTTTCCGGGGCAGGTGCCTATAAGTCTTGTAACGCGTTGGCGCGGCGGCGGATTCGGCCGCGCCGGGGCGATCCTTCGCAGGCGCCGGACGTGGCGTAAATCGACATGGCCAAATCGACCCGGAACAAGACCGTCTACGTGCTGAACGGCCCGAACCTGAACCTGCTCGGCACGCGCGAGCCGCAGATCTACGGCCGCGCGACGTTGAAGGACGTCGAGAAGCTGTGCCGCAAGGCCGCCGCCGCCCACGGCTTCGCCGTCGAGTTCCGGCAGTCGAACCACGAGGGCGAGATCGTCGACTGGATTCACGAGGCCGGCGCGAACAAGGCCGCGGGCATCGTGATCAACCCCGCCGGCCTCACCCACACGTCGGTGTCCGTGCACGACGCCATCAAGGCTGTCGGCGTGCCGACCGTCGAGTGCCACATCACCAACATTCACGCGCGCGAACCGTGGCGGCACCATTCCTATGTGTCGCTCGCCGCCAAGGCGGTGATCTGCGGCTTCGGCATCGACGGCTATGCGCTCGCCATCGACGGCCTCGCCGCGACGGCCGCGCCGCGCAAGCGCTGAGTGCGGACCAGGCATCATGTCCGACGATAAGCCCGCCATCGACCGCGACCTGATCCGCGAACTGGCGAAGCTGCTGGAAGAAACCGGCCTCACCGAGATCGAAATCGAGCGCGACGGTTTCCGCGTGCGCGTCGGGCGCGGCGCAACGGCGGTATCGGTCGCAGCGGCCCCAGCGGCGGCGGCGGCCGCATCCGCCGGAGCCGCGAAGCCCGCTGCAGGCGATCCCGCCAAGCATCCGGGCGCCGTCACGTCGCCGATGGTCGGCACCGCCTACCGCGGCCCCTCGCCGGGCGCGATGCCGTTCGTCGACGAGGGCAGCAAGGTGGTCGCGGGCGACACGCTGCTGATCGTCGAGGCGATGAAGACGATGAACCAGATTCCTGCGCCGCGCTCCGGCACGGTGACGAAAATCCTGGTCGAGGACGGCCAGCCGGTGGAATTCGGCGAGCCGCTGATGATCATCGAATGAGCATGCCCCGGACGCGCCGCGGCGAGATGCCATGTTCGACAAGATCCTGATCGCCAATCGCGGCGAGATCGCGCTGCGGGTGCTGCGCGCCTGCCAGGAACTCGGCATTCCGAGCGTCGCGGTGCATTCCACCGCCGACGCCGACGCCATGCACGTGCGGCTCGCCGACGAGAGCGTCTGCATCGGCCCGCCGCCCGCGCGCGACAGCTATCTCAACATCCCGGCCCTGCTCGCGGCCTGCGAGATCACCGGAGCCGACGCAGTCCATCCCGGCTACGGTTTTCTGTCCGAGAACGCGCGCTTCGCCGAAATCCTGGCCGAGCACGGCATCCACTTCATCGGCCCCAAGGCCGAGCACATCCGGCTGATGGGCGACAAGATCGAGGCCAAGCGCACCGCCAAACGCCTCGGCATCCCGGTGGTGCCCGGCTCCGACGGCGGCGTGACGACCGACTCCGACGCGCTCGCCATCGCCCGCGACATCGGCTTTCCCGTGCTGGTGAAGGCCGCCGCCGGCGGCGGCGGCCGCGGCATGAAGGTCGCCCACCACGAGGACGAGCTTGCGATGGCGCTCGCCACCGCCCGCGCCGAGGCCAAGGCGGCGTTCGGCGACGACGCGGTCTATCTCGAAAAGTATCTGCAGAGGCCGCGGCACATCGAAATCCAGGTGTTCGGCGACGGCCGCGGCGGCGCCATCCATCTCGGCGAGCGCGACTGTTCGCTGCAGCGGCGGCACCAGAAGGTGCTGGAGGAAAGCCCCTCGCCCGCGCTCAACACCGCGGCCCGCGACGTCATCGGCGAGACGGTGGCGAAGGCGATGCGCGAATTGCAGTACGTCGGCGCCGGCACCGTCGAATTCCTGTTCGAGGACGGGCGCTTCTACTTCATCGAGATGAACACGCGCATCCAGGTCGAACACCCGGTGACCGAAATGATCACCGGCATCGACCTCGTGCTCGAACAGATCCGCGTCGCCGCCGGCGGCAACCTGCCCGCGGCCCAGAGCGAGGTCGAATTCCGCGGCCACGCCATCGAATGCCGGATCAACGCCGAAAACCCGCGGACCTTCCTGCCGTCGCCGGGTCGGATCGCGTCCTACCATCCGCCGGGCGGCCTCGGCGTGCGCGTGGATTCGGCGGTCTATCAGGGCTACGCGATCCCGCCGTTCTACGACTCGCTGGTCGGCAAGCTGATCGTGCACGGCAAGACCCGCACCGAATGCCTGATGCGGCTCAAGCGCGCGCTGGACGAATTTGTGGTCGACGGCATCGAGACCACGCTGCCGCTGTTCCAGCGTTTGGTGCGCACGCAGGACATCATCGACGGCAACTATCACATCCACTGGCTCGAACGCTTCCTCGCCGAAGGCGGCATGGACCGCTGAAGACCGCCGCGGCACGCGCCTGGGCGCTGGACGCCGCCGCAACAGTTCCTATTTAATGACTTGCAGCGCGGATGCGGCCGGCCTGATGGCGGGCGCGTCGCGCATTCCGGCATCTTGCGGGGACGCATGGTTCGAACCACAGCCCCTCCGCCGCGCGCCCGGGTTTGGGTCTTGTCGGCGTTTGCAGCGTTCGCGGCGGCAATCCTCGCGCTGACCCTGGCTGCGCCGGCGCCCGGCCAGGGCAAGGCCCGCGTGTATGTTACCGAAGTCTCCGGCGCCATCGGCGTGTCCACCGTGCGTCAGCTCGAACTGGCCATCGCGATGGCGCGCTCCGACCAGGCCGCGGCGCTGATCGTGCGCCTCGACACGCCGGGCGGTCTCGTCAGCGCGACGCGCGACCTGATCAAGCAGATGGTCGCATCGCCGGTCCCGATCGTGGTCTATGTCGGGCCAAGCGGCGCGCAGGCCGCATCCGCGGGCACCTTCATCGTCTATGCGGCACATGTCGCGGCGATGGCGCCCGGCACCAATCTCGGCGCGGCGACGCCGATCGAGATCGGCGGCCTGCCCGGCCTGCCGCAGCCGCAGCGCCAGCCCGGCAAGGACGACAAGCCGGCGCAGCCGCAGCAGACCACCGCCCAGACCAAGGCGATCAACGACGTGGTCGCGCTCCTTCGCAGCCTCGCGCAATTGCGCGGGCGCAACGTCGAGTTCGCCGAAAAGGCGGTACGCGAGGCGGCGACGCTCACCGCAGACGAAGCGGCGAAGCAAGGCGTGGTCGACACCACCGCTGTGAGCCTTCAAGACCTGCTCGCCAGGATCGACGGCCGCAAGGTCGCGGTCGCGGGCGGCGAGCAGACGCTGACGGTGAAGGGCGCGGAAATCGTGACGCTGACGCCGGATTTCCGTACGCGGCTGCTTTCGGTGATCTCCAACCCGAACGTCGCCTTCATCCTGCTGATGGTCGGCATCTACGGCATCATTCTCGAGTTCTGGAACCCCGGATCGCTGGTCGCGGGCACGGTCGGCGGCATCAGCTTGATCCTGGCGCTGATTGCGCTGTCGGCGCTGCCGGTGAACTACGGCGCGCTCGGCCTGCTGCTGCTCGGCATCGGCCTGATGGTCGGCGAGGCGTTCACGCCGGGGATCGGCGTGCTCGGCATCGGCGGCGTGCTGGCGTTCGCGGCCGGCGCCTACTTCCTGTTCGAAGGCGCGGGCAGCGACATCGAGGTCGCAGTTTCGCTGCCGCTGGTCGTTGGAACGACGCTCACCACCGCCCTGCTGGTCTTCGGCGTGGTCGCAGCCGCCCTGCAGGCGCGGCGACGGCCGCCGGTCATGGGCGGCGAGCGGCTGATAGGCGAGACCGGCCAGGTCGTCGACTGGCAGGGCGACAGCGGCCACGTTCGGACGGAAGGCGAGATCTGGGCGGCGCGCAGCGAGGCGCCGCTGAAGGCCGGCTCTACCGTGCGGATCGTGCGCCGCGACGGGCTCACGCTTTACGTCGAGGCGTGACGGGCGGCAGCGTCCGCACGCCATTGAGGAGGTCAGCATGTGGTCCGATTTCGCGAACTGGTTCGGCGTCGCCATTCCGATCGTCGCGGTGCTGCTCCTGCTTGGCTATTCGATCCGCATCCTGCGCGAATACGAGCGCGCGGTGGTGTTCCTGCTCGGCCGGCTGTGGAAGGTGAAGGGTCCCGGCCTCGTCATCATCGTCCCGTTCATCCAGCAGATGGTGCGCGTCGACCTGCGCACGCGGGTGTTCGACGTGCCGCCGCAGGACGTGATCTCCAAGGACAATGTCTCGGTCCGCGTCAACGCCGTGGTCTATTACCGCGTGCTCGATCCCGAGAAGGCGATTATCCAGGTCGAGCACTTCGACGAGGCCACGAGCCAGCTCGCGCAGACCACGCTGCGCTCGGTGCTGGGCCAGCACGATCTCGACCAGATGCTGGCGGAACGCGAGAAGCTCAACAACGACATCCGGCGCATCCTCGACGAGCAGACCGACATCTGGGGCATCAAGGTATCGATCGTCGAACTCAAGCACGTCGACATCAACGAAACCATGGTGCGCGCCATCGCCCGGCAGGCCGAAGCGGAGCGCATCCGCCGCGCCAAGGTGATCGACGCCGAGGGCGAGTTCCAGGCCGCCGAACGGCTCGCCCAGGCAGGCGAAATCCTCGCCGCCCGCCCGGAGGCCATGCAACTCCGCTACCTGACGGCGCTGCAGAGCATCGCCGGCGAGCGCTCGAACACCATCGTGTTCCCGCTGCCGATGAATTTGATGGAGAAGCTGACCAAGGCCTGAGTGGGCTTAACTTCAACGAGCTAGCTCCACTGCGTCCTCGATGGCCACCTTTTCGAAGTCGTCGATCAGAATATCGACCCGCAGGTTCCAGCGGCCCGGCAGCGGGATGTCGACTCCGTCGACCGACCAGACGGTGGCCTCGACGTGGCGCGCGCGCAGCCGCAGCGGCTCGATCCCGGCATCCGGCCTGGCAAGAATCACGGTCACTTCCTTGGATGCGAGCGGCCCGTACTGGCCATCGAGCACGACCACGGTCACGCGCCGGCTGCCGTCGCGGTTGCGCTCGATCTTGACGTCCGCCATCGCCGTGCCGCCGTGGAGGTGGACCTGCAGCGGCGCGTGCGCCGCGTCGATCAGGGACCGCGGCGGCGGCGTGAAGCGCCACGACGCCACAAGCATCAGCACGACCATGACGATGACTGCTTCCGTGCGCGCCACTGTGGCGATACGGCGGCTTGCGCCTTCGTCACCCGTCAGCACGCCCGCGGTTGCGCGGCGGTTGAACGCCGCGAGCACGAGGAGCGCTGCGACCGCGATAAGCTTTGCTGCGAGTATCACGCCGTAGTCCGTCGTCCATAGTGCACCGAACTCACGCAACTGCACGGCGGCCAGAATTGCGCCGCTCACAATGAGCGCCGCAAGCGGCAAGGGAATCGCGCGCGAAAAGCGCCGCAGTTCGTCCAACCGGTGTGCATGGAGCGCAGACGCCAGCGGCAGCAGCGCGCCGGTCCAGAACGCCACCGACACAGCATGGACGAACACGGCGGGCCGCATCAGCCACTGCGGGGACCCCGCACTGGCATGCCCGCTTGCGGCGAGCGCAACGCCCGTTCCGGCGAGCGCCACCGCGGAAAACCAGCGGCGGCTCGGCGAATCGAGCGTGAGGCGCGCCGCGAGCATTGCTGCCGCCGAGGCCAGTGCGGTGACCCCGTACGACGTTCCGAAACCGGTGGCCCAGGTCCGCGTATCCTTGATCCCGGACAGGCCGAGCCCCAACGCATCCGCGCCCTGCAACCCGACCGACAGCAGGGCCGCGACGATCCCGCATTCCAGCATGGCGGCGACAGCACGGCGCGCGCCTCCGGCGAGCGAACCGGCAGCGATCCAGCCGGCGTAGAACGCGCCGCCGACGCCGCCGAACAGCCCGAGATAGATCGCGAGCCGCGCAAGCCAGATCGCGCCGCGCAACCTGTTGTCCGGCGCAGCGCCTCCTTCCGGCTCCTGCGCGCTCGGCTGGCCGACCGAGAACAAGAGCGTGCCGCCGACCGGATGGCCGTCGGCCGAGACGACGCGCCAGCTCACAAGATGCGTGCCCTCGCCGAGCGCCGCCGGCAGCGCGACGACGAGGCCGTTGCCGCGCAGCGCGATGTCCTTCAGGTCGCCCGCCTCCCCGCCCGGCCGCACCAGGCGCAGCGTCAAGGGCGACACCGGCTCATTGAACGTCAGCGTGACCGCGCGGGGCGGCTCCGGCACCACGGCGCGGTGGGCCGGCTCGCTGCCGGTGAGCGAGGCATGCGCCATCGCCGCGCCCGCGTTGGCGAGCGCGGCGGCGATTGCGATCAGGATCGCGATCGCGCGCATTGCGCGATCAATGCCGGGGTGCAGCGGCCGGCAGCAGCCGAAGCTCCGGCGCGGGCTCCGGATAATCCGAACGCGACTTGCCCGCCGCGGGAATCTCGATCCAGCGGTGCACGCCCTTCTCGCATTCCTGCACCACCGGAAAATGAATGGTCTTGCCGGCTTCGAGGTCGGAGGCGAGCACCGCAATGAACGTGAACTCGTCGTACCAGGCATCGGCGAGCTTGCCGCCGGACCAGTTGATCTCGGTGACGCCTTCGGACACGTCGCGGTGATAGAGCTTGTAGGTCTTGGAGTACTTCGAAGTGACCGTGGTCAGCGTCCAGCCGGGCTTCGGCATCGGCTTGACGCCGATCACGCCGGACGGAATCCGCACCCGGAGCGTGACAGTCGCCGTTCCCTCGCAGCCGTGCGGCACCCGCAGCACGCCCTTGTATGGCGCACCGACGTGGGCTTCCTGGCGCTCAAGCGTGACATGGGCGTTGGCGGACGACATCGCCGCGACCGCAATGGCGACGGCAGAAACAAGACGGATCATGGGATAGCTCTTTCGATTTTGCATGAACGGAGCGCGCGGCGCGCAAGAAGCGCCACGCATCGGCAGTCGGATCGTTCAGGCAATATCCGGCGGCGCGCGCGCCGGCCCGTCGCGTGGCGCAAACGGCGCCCTGGCCGCCTGCGCTTCTACCGCCGCAACAGCGCCAGCCGCTTCGGGCAGCGCCGCGTAGGCCGTGGGCGGCTCGGGCAGAACCGCGTGCGCCGACGCCGAAAGCGCGCAGTGCGCGCACGGCACGCCATCGGCCGGATTGCTTCCGCCCTGAGCCTGCCCGGCGTCCTGCACACCATGGCAGATGGCAACGCTCAGGTCGCCGCCGGCCGCCTTCGCAACGGCAAGCGCGGTCGCGAACCCGGCCAGCATGGCTTGCAGGACCAGGACGTAGGCTGCGGCCACGGCCAGCGCGCGGCGCAGCGAAGGGCGAGTTGAGCGGCGAAGCACGACGGAACAATACCACGAACCGTGGCAAGCCGAGAAATTTTGCAGCCAAGCCGCCACGCGCTACATTGCATCACCATGGCCAGCCGCGACACCGCATTCATCGAGATCACGCCCGAAGTGCTGCTCAAGGCCTATGCCTGCGGCATCTTCCCGATGGCGGAAAGCGCGGACGATCCGGGCCTGCACTGGATCGAGCCGCCGCTACGCGGCGTCATTCCGCTGGACGGGTTCCATGTGCCCTCGCGGCTGGCGCGCACCGTGCGCTCCGGCCAATTCGAAGTGCGGGTGAATTGCGACTTCGCGGGCGTTCTGGACGGCTGCGCCGCGCCGCAGGCGGGCCGCGCGCGGACCTGGATCAACGTCCGCATCCGCACGCTCTACGGCAAGCTCTACGAGATCGGCCATTGCCACAGCGTCGAGGCCTACGAGGACGGCGCGCTCGCCGGCGGGCTTTATGGCGTCAGCCTCGGCCGCGCGTTCTTCGGCGAAAGCATGTTCCACCGCGCGCGCGACGCATCGAAGGTCGCGCTGGTGCATCTGGTGGCGCGCCTGAAGGCCGGTGGCTTCGCACTGCTCGACACGCAGTTCGTCACCGCCCATCTGATGACGTTCGGCGCGATCGAGGTGCCGCGGCGGCAGTATCACAAGCTGCTGGAAGACGCGCTGGTGGGCGAAGCCGACTTCGCGGCGCTGCCGTTCGACCGGCCGGTTTCCGGCGAGGACGCGTTGCGGCTCGCGCAGGGATAGGTCAACGCGGCGGCGGCGGAAGCTGCTGACGCGGCGGTTGCGCGCGCCGCTGCGGCGGGCGCGGTGGCGCCGGCGGCGGCTCGGGCTTGGCTTCCACGGTCACGGCAGGCGATTTGCCGCCTTTGCAGTCGGCGAGCCAGACGTCGTAGATCGGATGCTCGACCGCGTTGAGGCCGGGGCTCGCCGCAAACATCCAGCCGGTGAACAGCCGTCGCAGCTCGCCCTGCAAGGTCAACTCGTCGACCTCGACGAAACCGTCGGTGTAGGGCGCTTCCGTGGGCGGGCGCGTGTAGCAGGCGCGCGGCGTGACTTCGAGCGCGCCGAAGCGCACGGTCTCGTCTATCGCGACGTCGAACGTAATGATCCGGCCGGTGATCTTGTCGAGCCCCGAAAACACCGCCGTCGGATTGCCGATCCGGTTGGCCGACGGCGTCACGATCGTGCCGTCGTCCTGCGGCTGCGGCGGAATCGCAGCCTGCTGCGTGCCGCGCAGCGGCTGGCGCTGCTGCGTGGGCGGCTGGCCCGTTTGCGGGCGCTGCTGCGGCGGGGCTGCGGTGACGCCGGGCGGCGGCGGCAGCGGCTGGGTCTGGATGCGGCTGCCCGGCGGCGGGCCGGGCGGCAGACCGCCGCGCGGATCGCGATCAGGCTCCCGCTCCCACGGCGGGCGAATCGGCACGTTGCCCGGCGGGCGCGGCGGCGGATCGGTGCCGAAGATCGTGCCCCATTGCGCAACGGCGGGCGCAGCCGCCGTCAAGCCGGCCGTCAACGTCAGCGCGATCAGGATTCGTCGGACCATCGGCACAATATGGTCAGCCTCGGCAGATTTTGCGCGGACGGCTGCAATCGCCGCGGCAAGCCCGGTTAACACGGGGAATACGGCGGCGGAAGGGCGTTGCCGGGCCGTTTCCGGACGGCCGCAACGTCAGCGGCCGGGCGTCCAGGCCTTGTAGTCGCCGGTCGCCTTGGGCCTGCGGCCTTGCGCCAGCGTCGAACCGCTCGGTCGCTGCGCGCCAGGCGTGCCGGTGAGATTCGGACGGTGCGGCTTCTGCCAGGCGCGCGGCCGGTATTGTTCCTGCGTCGGCGGCACGTCGACGGTGTGATGCAGCCAGCCGTGCCACGACGGCGGAACGGCCGAGGCTTCGGCGTAGCCGTTGTAGACGACCCAGCGCCGCTCCATGAGGAGCGTGGGATCGATCTTGCCGCCGCGCGTGCGGTAGTAGCGATTGCCGAACTCGTCCTGACCGACCAACTCGCCGTAGAGCCAGGTCCACAGCTGCGTGCCGAACGTCTGGCCGTTCCACCAGGTAAAGAATCGCAGCAGGAAAGTCTTCATCGGCGAGGCAATCGCGTTGTGGGCACGCCGTTCATGCCACCGCCGCGGAGCGATGTCGAGGCAAGCCGTACCGTCTGCGAAGCTTGCGGTGGACACTGTCGCCGCGCGCTCCTGCGGCCTGCCGCCCCTGCCTGCCCGGCCGCACTTTTTTGCGGTCCGCAATCAAGCGGTGGACGGCGGGACAACCATCCCCGCTTTTCAGCCTTTGCGCCCTTGACTGTGACTTTGTGACAGGCAGATCACAGCTCGATGACGCAGGGGGCTTTCGGAATCCGCCCGACTTGTCCGATACTTCGGGTGCGGGGTGAGTCGCCCTGGGAAATCCCCAGAGTTAACACCTGAGGCACAAGACTTAGTATTTGATTCAGACTCGGTGTCTATAGCTTGACGCGTGCGGCGAGTCTGGCATAGCGTTTCCCTCGTGCGGTCTGGGTCCGTTTCTCGTCACCTGGCCGCGCCCAATCTTGCAGATCGGCGACAGCCTTCCGCCCGGAAATCGAGCCAGGCGGGGACAGGGATTTCGTCGCCGAAATTGCCGGAAAGAGCCCCAATCCAGGGGCCGACGGGTGCCGAATCCGGCTCCCGTGACCACGTAAGGGTTGCGTCAAGAACACTGAAATCGGCTGGGGACACCCCCCATCCGGGGATAAAATGCCGGGGCCTCCGGGCGCCCGGCGCGCAAGGAAGGGGCAAGAACGATGAAGGTTGAACGGCGCTACACCAAGGACGGCCAGTCTCCGTATGCGGACATCGCGTTCCGCCTGACCACGAGCGAGATCCGCAATCCTGACGGCTCGATCGTGTTCAAGGCCGAGAACGTCGAGGTGCCGGAGTATTGGTCGCAGGTGGCGTCGGACGTCCTGGCCCAGAAATATTTCCGCAAGGCCGGCGTGCCTGCGCGCCTGAAGAAGGTCGAGGAGGAGACCGTTCCCTCGTTCCTGTGGCGCTCGGTCGCCGACCAGGACGCGCTCGCCGAACTGCCCGAGAACGAACGATTCGCATCCGAACATTCCGCCAAGCAAGTGTTCGACCGGCTCGCCGGAACCTGGACTTACTGGGGCTGGAAGGGCGGCTATTTCAACGGCGAGGCCGACGCGCAGGCGTTCTTCGACGAGCTTCGCTACATGCTGGCCGCGCAGATGTGCGCGCCGAATTCGCCGCAATGGTTCAACACCGGCCTGCACTGGGCCTACGGCATCGACGGGCCGAGCCAGGGCCACTTCTACGTCGACTACAAGACCGGCAAGCTCGTCAAATCGAAATCGTCCTACGAGCACCCGCAGCCGCACGCCTGCTTCATCCAGTCCATCAACGACGACCTCGTCAACGAGGGCGGCATCATGGACCTGTGGGTGCGCGAGGCGCGCCTCTTCAAGTACGGCTCCGGCACCGGCACGAACTTCTCCAGGCTGCGCGGCGAAGGCGAAAAGCTGCAGGGCGGCGGCAAGTCGTCGGGCCTGATGTCGTTCCTCAAGATCGGCGACCGCGCCGCGGGCGCAATCAAGTCCGGCGGCACGACGCGCAGAGCTGCGAAGATGGTGATCGTCGACACCGACCATCCCGACATCGAGCAGTTCATCGACTGGAAGGTGCGCGAGGAGCAGAAGGTCGCGGCGCTGGTCACCGGCTCCAAGATCAACCAGAAGCACCTGAAGGCGATCCTGAAAGCCTGCGTGAACTGCGAAGGCTCCGGCGACGACTGCTTCCAGCCCGAGAAGAACCCCGCGCTCAAGCGCGAGATCAAGCTCGCACGCAAGAGCATGGTGCCGGACAACCTGATCCAGCGCGTGATCCAGTTCGCCAAGCAGGGCTACACCGACATCGACTTCCCGGTCTACGACACCGACTGGGACAGCGAGGCCTATCTCACCGTCTCCGGCCAGAACTCCAACAACTCGGTGCGCGTCACCGACGAATTCCTCAAGGCCGTCGAGGCCGACGGCTCCTGGGACCTGACCTGGCGCACCAAGCCCGGCAAGATCGCCAAGACCGTCAAGGCGCGCGAACTGTGGGAGAAGATCGGCTACGCCGCCTGGGCCTGCGCCGATCCGGGCCTGCAGTACCACACCACCGTCAACGACTGGCACACCTGCCCGGCGTCGGGACCGATCCGCGGAAGCAACCCGTGCTCGGAGTACATGTTCCTCGACGACACCGCCTGCAATCTCGCATCCCTCAACCTGCTCACATTCTTTAACGAGCAGACGCGACAGTTCGATGTCGAGGGCTACGAACACGTCGTGAAGCTGTGGACGATCGTGCTGGAAATCTCGGTGCTGATGGCGCAGTTCCCCTCGCGCGAGATCGCGGAACTGTCCTACGAGTACCGCACGCTCGGCCTCGGCTACGCCAACATCGGCGGGCTTCTGATGTCGTCGGGCATCGCCTACGACAGCGACGCCGCGCGTGCCATCGGCGGCGCGCTGACCGCGATCATGACCGGCGTCAGCTACGCGACCTCCGCGCAGATGTCGAAGGAGCTGGGCCCCTTCCCCGGATTCAAGAAGAACCGCGAGCACATGCTCCGCGTGATCCGCAATCACCGCCGCGCGGCCTACGGCGAGCGTTCGGGCTACGAGAAGGTCGCCACGCCCCCGGTGCCGCTCGACCACGCCAACATCGCTGCAACGCACTCGGGCTACGCTTCGCTTTCGGCGCACGCCAAACGCGCGTGGGATCAGGCGCTGTCGCTCGGCGAGCAGCACGGCTACCGCAACGCGCAGGCCACCGTCATTGCCCCGACAGGGACAATTGGTCTCGTCATGGACTGCGACACCACCGGCATCGAGCCCGACTTCGCGCTGGTGAAGTTCAAGAAGCTCGCCGGCGGCGGCTACTTCAAGATCATCAACCGCGCGGTGCCCGCCGCCTTGCGCGCGCTCGGCTACAGCGAGGCGCAAATCGCCGAGATCGAGAGCTACGCCGTCGGCCACGGTTCGCTCGGACAGGCCCCCGGCATCAACCACACCACGCTCAAGGCCAAGGGCTTCACCCAGGACGCCATCGCCAAGGTCGAGAAGGCGCTGCCGACCGCCTTCGATATCAAGTTCGCCTTCAACAAGTGGACGCTGGGCGAGGACGTGCTGAAGAACCAGCTCGGCGTGCCCGCCGAGGCGCTGGCGCAGCCGGGCTTCGACCTCCTTTCGCATCTCGGCTTCTCCAAGCGCGAGATCGAGGCTTGCAACGTCCACGTCTGCGGCGCGATGACGGTCGAGGGCGCGCCGCACCTGAAGGCCGAGCACTATGCGGTGTTCGATTGCGCCAATCCCTGCGGCAAGATCGGCAAGCGGTATCTGTCGGTGGAGAGCCATATCCGCATGATGGCGGCAGCGCAGCCGTTCATCTCCGGCGCGATCTCCAAGACCATCAACATGCCGAACGACGCGACGGTCGAGGACTGCAAGTCCGCGTACCTCCTCTCGTGGAAGCTCGCGCTCAAGGCCAACGCGCTCTACCGCGACGGCAGCAAGCTCAGCCAGCCGCTTCAGTCGCAGCTCATCGCCGACGAGGAGGATGAGGACGACGCGGTGGAGGCGTTCGTCGCCCAGCCGCAGGCCGCGCGCGCGGCCATCGCCGCCGAGCGCGTGGTGGAGAAGATCGTCGAGCGCATCACCGTGCTGCGCGAGCGCGAGAAGCTCCCCGCCCGCCGCAAGGGCTACACTCAGAAGGCCGTGGTCGGCGGCCACAAGGTGTATCTGCGCACCGGCGAGTACGAGGACGGGCGCCTGGGCGAAATCTTCATCGACATGCACAAGGAGGGCGCGGCGCTCAGGTCCCTCCTCAACAACTTCGCCATTGCGATCTCGCTCGGCCTGCAATACGGCGTCCCGCTCGACGAATATGTCGACGCCTTCACCTTCACCCGCTTCGAGCCCCAAGGGCCGGTGCAGGGCAACGACACCATCAAGTACGCGACCTCGATCCTGGACTACGTGTTCCGCGAGCTTGCAATCTCCTACATGGAGCGCTTCGACCTCGCGCACGTCGACCCGAGCGAAGGCTCATTCGACGCGCTCGGCAAGGGGGAGGCCGAAGGCAAGCCCGAGCCCGCCGGCCGCTACGTGTCGAAGGGCCTGACGCGCAGCCGCACCGACAAGCTCGCGGTGGTGAGCGGTACGACCTCGCCCGGCGGCGGACCCTCGATCGGCGACGCCCGCGGCATCGCGGTCGCGGCCAACGTCACCGCGCTGCATGCGGCGGGCGCAACGGCGCTGAAGGCCGAGCCCGAGGCGAAGCTTTCGCCCGCGGAGAAGCTCGAAGCGCTGAACTGGCAGCAGCCGCAGCGCGATGCGAAGGCGCAGGAGAAAGCACAAGAGAAAGCGCAGGCCGCAGAACGCCGGGCCGAGGCCAAGGCCAAAGGCTACGAAGGCGAGATGTGCGGCGAGTGCGGGAATTTCACGCTGGTGCGGAATGGCACGTGCATGAAGTGCGATACGTGCGGGTCAACGACGGGGTGCAGCTGACGCTCTAACGCCTCAAGGCTGGTCGCGAAGTCAGGGGCGGCACGTATGCCGTCCCTTTTTTCACCGCCACGCTCGCGGCTGGAGAAGCGCGATGACGGCATTGGGCGTATTCTGCGGATCGAGCCCAGGCAACGGTACGGCCTACATCGACGCTGCGCGCGCCGTCGGCCGCGACCTGGCGCGGCGCGGCATCGAAATCGTCTACGGCGGCGGCCGCGTCGGTCTCATGGGCGCCATCGCCGACGCAGCGCTCGCCGCCGGAGGCCGCGTCACCGGCGTCATTCCGCGCTGGCTTGTGGAGCGCGAAATCGCGCATACGGGCCTCAGCATGCTTCACGTCGTGGAAAACCTGCACGAACGCAAATCCAAAATGGCTGAATTGGCCTCCGGATTCGTCGCGTTGCCGGGCGCCGCCGGAACGCTGGAGGAAATGTTCGAGCAATGGACGTGGGCACAGCTCGGTATCCACGAAAAGCCATGTGGTTTTCTGAACGTGAACGGCTATTTCGATCCGCTGGAGGCGATGACGATGCGTATGGTGACCGAGGGGTTCATGCAGAGTAGCTACGCCAATATGCTGATCTTCAGTCCCGATCTCGCTGACCTGCTCGCGCGCTTCGCGGACTATCAACCGCCTCAGCGCAAATGGACGGACAGCGGAAAGCCATGACCGAAGCCGACCGGCGCTCCATCCGCATCGCGGCGGCCCTGATCGTCGACAGCGAGGGACGCACGCTCCTGGTGCGCAAACGCGGCACGCAGACGTTCATGCAAGCCGGCGGCAAGATCGAGCCCCATGAAAGCCCGGCCGACGCGCTGGTGCGAGAACTGGAGGAAGAGCTTGGCGTCCGCATCGAGCCGCAAGCGATGGAATATCTCGGTGTGTTCACGGCGCAGGCCGCGAACGAGGCCGATCACATCGTCAATGCCGAGGCATTTTGTATCCGCGCGGATTTGGCGGTGTCCCCAGCAAGAGAAATCGAGGAGATCGTTTGGATCGCGCCGGGCGACGACACGCTTCCGCTCGCGCCGCTGACGCGGGATCATCTGCTGCCCATCGCGCGGGTACTTTCGGGGGCGCAGCGAGCGTAGCCCGGATTGAGCGAAGCAAAATCCGGGACCGCCGTTCTCAGTGTTCTCCCGCAATTCGCGCCGCTTAATGCGGGCTCCGGCCTTCTGCTCTTCCGCGATCGTCGTCGCGCCGGCGCCTCTTGTAACCAAACTGGTTACAAGCTATCTTGGCTTGATGCAGGTGATCGCCCGCAGGACGCTGCGCCGGTTCTGGGAGCGCCACCCGCAGGCCGAGCGGCCGATCCGCGCCTGGTTCGCGGTCGTGAGCAAGGCGCGCTGGCGCGGTCCGGCCGACGTCAAGCAGCACTTCGGAACAACCGTCGATTTCGTCGGCGACAATCGCCTGATCTTCGACCTCGGCGGCAACAAGTACCGGCTGGTCGTGCATGTGTCCTACGCATTCGGTCGGATGCTGGTGAAATTCATAGGCACGCATGCGGAGTACGACCGCATCGATCCGGAGACTGTCACATGGCGAGGATGACATGGCGAGGATGACGAAGAAGACCAAGCCCGTCCGCCCGCTCCGCAGCGAGGCCGACTACGAGGCCGCGCTCGACGCCATCGAAACCTATTTCGACAACGAGCCGAAACCCGGCACGCTCGAGGCCGACCGCTTCGACCTGCTGGCGCTGGTGATCGAGGATTACGAAAAGAAGCGCTGGCCGGTCGAGCCCCCCGATCCCATCGACGCGATCCGCTATCGCATGGAGACCGGCAACTTCACGCAGGTCGAACTCGGCCGGCTTCTCGGCTCGCGCCAGCGCGCCTCCGACATTCTCCGGCGCAGGCGGCGGCTCACCATGCAGATGGCCTGGAAGCTGCACCGCGACTGGGGCATTCCGGCCGAGGCTTTGATCCGGCCGCGCGGCACCAAGCGGGCGCGTGCGCCTCGCGTTGCGGCGGAATAGCCGCCACGACGCCTGCCGGCCCCTACACCAGAATATCAACCACCCGTCCGGTCGCGCCGTTCATCAGCGCGGCCACCTCACCACTGCCGTCCACCGGCGCGACAGCCGCCGCGGTCTCCGTGCCGCCCTCGCCGCTCCGCGACGGATCGCTCGCGCCGCCGACACCGGGTCGTGAGAATTCGCTTTCGCCGGGCTTCGGATGCGGGTTCTTGCCCTGACGGGCTTTCGCCTCGTCGCAGCTGTTGAAGCAGACAAACCCCTGAACGACGGATATCGACACGGGACACCCCATCCGGCCCGCGTGTCATGGGAGGGGCGGGTAAACATCCCGATAACGAGGGCATGATCCCGAAAAGTGGGAACCGGTTTTCGGACAAGATCATGCCCAAATAACAGGAGAATCCGGGCCGCCAATTCCGGCCTCCTCACGCGCACGTGATTATTCCGCCCGGGCCTGCTTTATGATGCGCGCAGGATCCCCGCCCCATGCTCCTGAAACTCCTCGCCCTCGCCGTCGCCGTCATCCCCGTCCTGCTGTTCGCGCGCTCCGTCCTGTTCCGGCGGCCGACGCGCATGAGCCAGAACGTCCAGCAGTTCAAGCGCCAGTTCGACATCCTGATCTGGATGTTCATCGCGGCGATCGGCGTGGTCGGCGCGATCACCGCGGCGCGCATGGCCTGGCTGTGGTGGGGTTGAGCCGGGCACCGGCGCGAGCGGGCCTGCCTCCGGCGGCAGCCGAGTCGCGGCCTGAAGGAATCGCCCCCGACCGGACTCCGCCGCGTAAACGAGACGTGAATCCCGCAAAAAACATTCCCTGGGACTCCCACCCCCGACTCGCCTCATCCTCCGCGTCCGATTCCCATCCTGTACGATTTCCGGGGAGCCTGCCGTGGCCGACAAGGTGGTGGTCCTGACGCTTCTGATGGCCTGCCTGGTCAACGTGGCCTGCCTCTGCGCGCGGCTGTGATGCGCCGGTTCGCGCCCCGGCGGCCGCGGCCGTCCGCCGGCGGACCATCATCCACCCGACGCGAAAAGATGCTAAGAGATGCCCCGCTCGAACCCGGACAGGCACGACATGTCGAAGCAATCGATGCGCGAGGAAGCCGAGCGGCTGGTCCGGGAGGCGATGGAGCGCAAGGGCGTCACCGTCAAGCAGGGCGAGACCCGGATCGAGGCCAAGTGCGGCAAGTGCGGCGCGCCCAACCGCGTCAAGGCGGCGCCGGGGCAGACCCGCGTGCCGTTCGCCTGCAAGGAATGCGGGCAAAAGCAAACGTCGCTGTGAGCGCCGCTACTGCTCCGGCTCGGTGGTGAAGAACAAGGGATAGCCCTTCTGCTTGCCGAGCTCGGTCGCTTCCTTGGCCTTGGTCTCGGCGACGTCGCGCGCATAGACTGCGATCACGCAGGCGCCGCGGCGGTGCGCGGTCATCATCACGCGATAGGCATGATCGGCGTTCATGCGGAACACCGCTTTCAGCACCAGCACGACGAATTCGCGCGGCGTGTAGTCGTCATTGAGCAGGATGACTTTGTAGAGCGGCGGGCGCGCCGTCTTGGTTTTGGTTTGCGTTCTCGGCTTCACGACGGTGTTGGCCATGGCGCCCGCCTCGCGTGCCGTGCGCTCGGCGCCCCGGCGGGCTCAGTATAGCGGCGGCACGACGATTCAATCCAGACCGATCAGGCCGAGGAACCAATTCCAGATGCCGCGGAACACCGCGCCGATCGCGGCGAACACCAGGTAGAACGCTTCCCCGATCACGTCGAAGATTTCGCCCGCGCTCATGTTGCGAAGCTGCAGGACGAACGCCGCGACCGCGCCGCCGGCGACGGTCACGATCGCCACCGGTCCTGCGATCATGGTGGAGATCTGCTCCAGCTTCAGCCAGAGGAAATAGCCGCCAAGCCCGAAGCCCGCGAGCGTCATCAGGAAAATGAAACCCGCGATCCGGCGGCGCGGACGCGCCGGAGGCGGCGGAATCTGCGGATGGGATTGGCTGTCGCTCATGGCACGCTCCCGGTTGCCTTCCCCGATTGGTCGCCGCCCGACCGGGCCCGGTTCAAGCGCCTGAACCCGGTCCTCCGGCCGCGCGACCAATGGTTAAGCCGTGCGCAAGGAGCCGCGAATGCTGGCCACCGTTCTTAACGCCATGCCCGCCGCGCTCGGCGGCCTGTTCTGCCTCGCGCTGCTGGTCGGCTTCTGGCGCGGGCTCAGCCTGAAGCCGCACGCACCGCAGGATCGCGTGCCGAGCCGCATCTTTTGGTTCGGCATCCGCATCGGTTGAGCGGCCGCAAGTTACCGCCTCAGCGCGAATCGTCGAGCCGCACACGCGGCCTTTGGCGGCACAAGCCGCTACGCCGCCGCACCCCCGTCTGCTAAGGTCGATTCGCGCGCGCCTCCGAACATGCGGCGCTCTGCATCTTTTCGTTTGAAAAAGGAGGCTGCGACCATGCTGAGGAATATCGCACTCACTGTTGCTCTTGCCGCCGGTTTCGTGTCCGCGACGCTGGTCGCGCAGGCGAACGCCATGCCGCTGTCGCTGGGCAAGGCCGCGGAGCGCATACAAAGCAACATCCTGGAAATCCGCGACGGCTGCGGCCGCGGCTATCACCGCGTGCGCGGACGCTGCGTGCCGGAAATCCGCCGTCCGCCGCGCTGCGGCCGTGGCATGCGCTGGAGCGAGCGCCGCGGGCGCTGCGTGCGCGACTGACAGGCGCATTGGCCGGACATCGTCGTGCGGGCCCCTCACGGGGCCCGCTTTCGTTTGCGCCGCGGCGCAACGCCCGGACTTGCGGCTCCCGGACTTGCGCCATGCGCCCCATGCGACAGAGACGCGCGCCCGGCCGCCCAATTCCAGCTTGCGGCGTCGCCGGAAACCCCGCACGCTACCGCCGTCCAACAAGAATTTTCGGGGAGCGTCCGATGAAGTGGCTGAAAGTGCTCGGCGCGGCCTGCGCCGCAATCGCGCTGTTCTCGTTGTCCGGCGGCAGCGCCGTGTCGCAATCCAAGTCGGTGAAGATCGTCGTGCCTTATACGCCGGGCAGCGGTCCCGACATCATCTCGCGGCTTCTGGGCGACCACATCGGTCGCACCACCGGAAACACCGTGGTGGTGGAGAACCGCCCGGGCGGCGGCACGGTGATCGGCACCATGGTGGCGATGAATTCCCCGCCCGACGGCAATACGGTGCTGCTGGTCGGCAACTCGTTCACCGTCAATCCGGCGCTCAAGCGCGGCAACTACACGCTCGCGAGCTTCGAACCCGTCTGCTACCTCGCCTCGACACCGATGCCGCTGGTGGTGCAGGCGTCGTCGCCGTGGAAGACGGTGCAGGACGTGGTGGCCTACGCGAAGGCCAATCCCGGCAAGTTCACGTTCGCGAGCGGCGGTCCGGCCTCCGCGCTGCACGTGGCGATCGAGGTGCTGAGGCTCGCGACCAAGATCGACATCAACTACGTGCCCTACGGCGGCACCGCGCCGTCGATCAACGCGCTTTTGGGCGGCCATGTCCAGGCGGTGTGGGCGGACTACCCGACGGTCGTGTCGCAGATCAAGGCCGGCACCTTGCGCGCGCTCGTCACCACGTCGCCGAAGCGCGTCCCGACCATGCCGGATGTGCCCACGCTGACCGAGACCGGAATCGCCAAATACGAGGCGGAGATCTACTACGGCATCATGGCGCCGGCGAAGACGCCGGACGCCGCGATCAAGCAGTGGTCCGGCTGGCTCACCGAGGCGCTCAAGGTGTCCGACGTGCAAGCTAAGATTGCGCAGGGCGGCATGTTCCCGGTGGGCCGCTGCGGCGCGCCCTTCGGCGAGTTCCTGAAGGGCAGCGTCGCCGACTACGAGCGCATCATTCAGCAGGCCGGCATCAAGGCGAAGTAGGCCGGCGCGCTCAGCCGCCGAGACCCAAAAACCCGCGCATGGCGGCGGCGGCCGATTCCGCCTCCGCCTTGTCGCGCGCCGCCAGCGCCCATGCGGCGCCCGACGACTGCACCAGCATGGTGTTGCAGACCTCGACGCCGGACGCGCGGTCGACCGCCGCGTCGACGGTGACGCCTGTGACCTGCGAAAGCTGAGCCTCCACCGGCTTGAGCGGCCAGAACAGGAGCTTGCGCCGGAGCACGGCGGTGCCGGCGTCTTTGTCGAGGATCAGCGTCGTCGAGCCTGACTGCAGCGCCAGACGCTGCGGCGTGCTGGCAATGATCTTGGCCATGGCATGTCCCCTTGGCCGTTGCGGGCACGCTGCAATCTACTCCATGGCGGGACGAATGGCGGCGGACACGGTGTCGCGCGGCGTCCGCCTCAGGCGGAACCCGACCCCGGCGCGGTTCGAACGGAGCCGGGCCGGACTATTTCATGCCGAGAATGTAAGCCGCGATATCGGCGCGTTCGCGCGCGTCGAGGACGATATTGGGCATCTCGCGGTGCGGCGACAGCAGCGCCACGTTGAGCGCCATCTCCGACATGCCGCGTGTTGCGGCGATCGCGTCGAACGGCGGCGCCGACGGATTGACCGACGACTCGCCCGGACGGATGCCGTGGCAGGCGATGCAAACTTGCCGCGCCAGCCGCGCGCCGCGATCGGCGTCGCCGCGCTCCTGCGCAGCGACGGGCAAGGACGCCAGCACAGCGGCGACCGACACGATTCGCAGACCGAGCCGCCAGACGCTTCGCATGGTCTTCTCCGTGACTTGGCCGCGCAGGATCGCCCCGACGCCCATGCGGCACATTGATCTGGCGCAAGCCGCAGACGGCCGGCGGAAAACGCCCCGGCGCTCGCCCCGCCCGGGACCGGCCGGTATGATGTGCATCGACAGACAGCGGAAGGGAGAATGCCCGTGGCTCGCGTCACCATGATTGCCCCCGACAGCACCGACACCGGGGTGCGCGAGGTCTACGACCACGTGCTCAAGCAATGGGGGAGGATCAGCAATTTCTCCCAGGTGCTCGCACACCAGCCTGCGGCGCTCGCCGGCTGGGCGATGCCCAACGACGCTATCCGGCTCGTCAACGTGAAGGCCGATCCGGAGTACGTGAAAATCCAGCAGCTCGTCATCATCAAGACGTCGGCGCTGAACCGCAGCGCCTATTGCATGTCGCACAACGTCCCGCTCGGCAAGAAGATCGGCCTCACCGAAGCACAGATCGCGGCCGCGCAAGGCGACGCCTACATGGCCTCGCCCGATCTCGACGACCGGCAGAAGGCGGCGGTGCGCTGGGCCGAAGCGGTCACGAAAATGACTGCGCGCGACGACGACGAGGCCTTCGCAGCGATGAAGCGGCACTTCAGCGAAAAGCAGATCGTGGAGCTGACCGTGTTCTGCGGCATGTGGAACTACTCCAACCGGCTCTGCGAGGCGCTGCACGTCGACCTGGAGCGGCCCGACAAACGGATCGAATTCCAGCAGAAATGACGGCGCAGGAATCGAAATCGCCTAAATCGAAATCGCCTGAATCGAAATCCCCGGAATCGAAATGGCCGGGTCGCGCCCGGCCACAACGACCGCATCCGGCAATGGGACGGGTGCGCCTAACGCGTCATCTCACTGAACATCACGCCGCCCTTGGCCTTGTCGGTCCGCGGCGTCTCGACCAGGGTGATGACCACGGCTTCGGCCGGGACCTTGTAGTTCTTCACCACCGCGTCGGTGATGTCCTTGCAAAGCGCCTTCTTCTGGTCGTCCGGGCGGCTTCCGGCCGAATACACGACGATTTCCGGCATGTCTTTTCCTCCTGTCGATGCCTGTGCGGCGCACTATAGCGCGGGCGCCCGTCCAACCGGCAAGCCGGACCACCCAATCGAAATGAACCGCTCTTTCTGCAATAATTCCCCGTTCCCGGGTGTTCGATTCGACAATGCCGCGCCAGCGGACACGAGGAGGCGACGATGAACGTCCATGCCACAATTCCATCTGACATTCTCGGCCTGACCACGGCGACGCCGTTGTCCCGCCGCACCTTCTTCATGAGCGCGTCCGCCGCGGCCGCTGCGGGCTATACGCTCGCCGCCGGTCCCGTGCGCGCGCAGGCGATCACCACCGACACCAAGGACATCGTCGCCGCCGAGGTGCTCGTGAACGTTCCGGGCGGCCAGATGCCGGTCTATTTCGCGCGGCCGGAAAAGGGCAAGAACTGGCCCGTGGTCGTGGTCGCGATGGAAATCTTCGGATTGCACGCGTACATCAAGGATGTCGTGCGACGGCTCGCCAAGGCAGGCGTGCTGGCGATTGCGCCCGACATGTATTTCCGCTCCGGTCAGGATCTGACGAAGATCGCGGAAATTCCGAAGCTGATGCCGATCGTCAACGCCAAGACCGACGCCGAGCTGCTGGCCGACGTCGACGCCACCGTCGCGATGGCGAAATCGCTCGGCGGCAATGTCCGGCGGCTCGGCATCATCGGCTTCTGCCGCGGCGGCCGCACCGTCTGGGTGTATTGCGCGAACCGCAAGAACGTGCGCGCGGGCGTCGCTTTCTACGGCTCGCTGGTCGATCCGCCGGCGCAGAAGGAGCGTTGGCCGAAGAGCCCGATCGAACTCGCGCCCGACATGAAGGCGCCGGTGCTGGGCCTCTACGGCGAGGCTGACCAGGGTATTCCGGTCGCTCAGGTCGAGACCATGAAGCAGGCGCTGACCAAGGCCAAGAAGAAGTTCGAGATCAAGCTCTACCCGGCCGCACCGTATGGCTTCCACGCCGACTACCGGCCGACCTATCGCAAGGAGGCGGCCGAGGACGCCTGGAAGCAGATGCTGGCGTGGCTCAAGACGCACAAGGTGATGTGAGGATGCTGCGGTCCCTCTTCCGCGCGGGAGGGGGACCGCAACTCCAGGCCCTCCCAGACGTTGTCACGCCGTCGGCCGGTGCCCGGAGCAGGGAGCGAAAGCGCATGATTGACCGCAGACTGCTGTTGCCGATGCTGGGATGCGCAATCGTCTCCCCCGCGCTCGCACAGGCGCCCGCCATGAGCCGTCCGACCGCCTACGCGTTCTCGTTCAAGTCGCTCGACGGCGGCACGCTGCGGCTGGTCGAGCACTCCGGCAAACCGATCCTGGTGGTCAACACGGCGTCGCTCTGCGGATACACGCCGCAGTACGCGGGCCTGCAGGAGTTGTGGACGCGCTATCGCGAGCGCGGCCTCATGATCGTGGGCGTGCCGTCGAACGACTTCGGCGGCCAGGAACCGGGCGACGAGAATGACATCGGGAAGACCGCGCACGGCCAGTACAACGTGAGTTTCCCGCTTGCCGCCAAGGTCGACGTGAAGGGTCCGTCGGCGCATCCGTTCTACAAGTGGGCCGCACTGGAGCGGCCGGGCGAAGCGCCGCGCTGGAACTTCCACAAGTACCTGGTCGGCCGCGACGGCCATATCGCAGCCGCGTTTTCGACCCAGACCTCGCCCACCGATCCGCGCCTGATCGCCGCCATCGAGCGCGAGTTACGGAAGTAAACGCCTCCCGAGCCGCCGCATTTCGTGCCGCCGCGACAATCCGCGCGGTGGCCTATTGCCCATTTGGCGCGCAGGGTCGGTGCCTGGACCCAAACCGGGAGCCCCCCATGGGCATCATCTTGATCTTCGTCGCTTTCGTGATCGCCGGCATCGCGATCTCGATGGGAATTGCCAGCGTGGTGGAGCAGTACTCCTCGCATGCGAGCCTGCTGGTGTTCCTTGGGTTGTTTATGGCCCAGTTCGTCGTCAGCTGGTTTCTGGCGGTGCGGGTCGCGGACCGCCTGCTCGCACCGAAAAGCTAGGCCTTCCCCGGCCGGACTAAGGTTAATTGCGGTTGCGCACCGGGCCGCCGCAGGGGTTTGATTGACTCGCATCGGGATTGGCTTCATTTCATAGATCGAGCCGGTGAGGAGGCTCTTTTCCGTCAGTTTTCGGGGAGGATTGTATGCGTGGTGCGGTAGCGTTGGCATTGGCCATGTCGGCGTCGTTGTTGGTGCTCGGACCTGCGTCGGCGCAGCGCGCCACCACCGGTTCGGCCCCCCCACTGGTAAGCCCCGCCCCGGCGCTTGTTCCGGCACCGCCGCTCGTGCCGCCGACAGAAGCCGCGCCCACCATCGCCCCCGCACTGGCGCCTGCCCCCGCTCCCTCCAT
>Ga0194132_10002501_pt1 | contig 34224 bp, 39 predicted proteins | sample TA2KigOf80mmetaG_FD_148612 | JGI IMG/M metagenome (GOLD analysis project Ga0194132, IMG submission 148612) | Freshwater microbial communities from Lake Tanganyika, Tanzania - TA2015054 Kigoma Offshore 80m | ecosystem: Environmental > Aquatic > Freshwater > Lake | place: Tanzania: Lake... | reverse complement strand
TTGACGGACAACTAGGTGACGGCACCACCGATTACAGATTCACACTGGTCGACGTCAAAGGTCTCACCTCCAAGGTTACGCAGATCTCCGCCGGTGGTGCCCGCACCTGTGCGCTGACCTCCAGTGGCGGCGTCAAATGCTGGGGATACAACGAGTACGGACAACTAGGTGACGGCACCACCACGGACAGATCCACCCCGGTCGACGTCAAAGGTCTCACCTCCAAGATTACGCAGATCTCCGTCGGTGATGTCCATACCTGTGCGCTGACCTCCGCTGGCGGTGTCAAATGCTGGGGAGACAACTTTGACGGACAACTAGGTGACGGCACCACCGATTACAGATTCACACTGGTCGACGTCAAAGGTCTCACCTCCAAGGTTACGCAGATCTCCGCCGGTGGTGCCCGCACCTGTGCGCTGACCTCCGCTGGCGGCGTCAAATGCTGGGGAAACAACTTTTACGGACAACTAGGTGACGGCACCACCACGGACAGATCCACCCCGGTCGACGTGAAAGGTCTCACCAGTTGAGATACCGAGGCCAGAGCGATTCCCAGAGCGATTCCGGTTCGTAGCCCAGCCAATCGAGGAAGACATCGAGCCGCTAAGCGCTTAGAAATCGTCCGAATTTCGCTTAGGGGTGTAGCGCGGGGCCACTGGGGAGCCGCGCCGGGCAGGGCTGAGAGACTTAGGGCGTGTGTCCCTCTTCAGTCATAACTAACTGACCCCATACCCCTGAGAGTGTTATCAGAACTGAGGTAGCAGGGCGGTCACGGTTGAATAGGGACACGCGCCCTTAGGTGCATACCCCACCAAAAGGTTTGCACCGAAGCCCCAAGACCGCCTGCGCGGGCGGTGCCGCGCAGTTCGTGCCTGATACGACACTTATAATATGCCGGCCCGATCTTCCGACTTGTTCGTAAAGACCTTCAGTCTTCTCACGCCGGTCTACGCGCACGCCCGCGCTACCGAGTTTCTCACCGACCTCTATGCGTCAGTGGCGGCACAGAAGCTCCCACCTGGCTGGAACCTCGAATGGGTCGTACAAGAAGACGGAGCGCGGCCTTCGCTCGACGGCGTGGTAGACCAGATCGTCGGCAAGGACCCGAGGGTGCTTTACGGAGCGCGCGGCATACAAGGGGGTCCTGCGATTGCGCGCAACCAGGCCTTTCATTCCTCGCGCGGCGAAGTGGTCTTCGCAATCGATCAAGACGACTATCTCGAACCTGGCGGGCTATCTGCGCTGATCGCCGCACTTGAGGAGCACTCCGATGCAGTGTACGCCACTGGGCGGACCTACGAGGTCGACGAACAGCTTGTTCGCACCGAACGTAGTGACTTCGTCTATCCTGGGCTCGTCCCTGCTGGTCATACTCTTGAGATCTGGAACACACAAGGCGTCTCTACGCCCTGGTACCCAACTGCAACTGCCTACCGGCGGTGGGCCGTGGAACTGTTCGGTGGGTGGCCTGCGAACGTTGCTGCTGAGGATACCGAGCTTCTCGCGTGTATCACGACCGCCTGGGATGGCGTCGTTGTGCCGGAACACACGATGACCAGACGCCGGTGGTCGGGGCAGCTCACCAAAGACCCTGCGGTGATTGACGCCGGTGTCGATGCTCGACGAGTCAGGCACAAACGCGCCACCTTGATCAACGCTTGGCGCACCGGCGGTCTTCTTGGCGGGCCGTCCGACAGGCGTGACTGAGATGCGAAGAACGTCAGGCATGCGAGGGAACCGCAGTTAGAACCAGGCTCATTTTTGATTAGAAATACCGGCCTACCTTTCGAGGAGCCCGTTCCCACGCTGGGCCAGGGACTTAGGTGCGTACCCCGCTGGATTTTCTGTGCACATGCCGACTGAGAGATGGGCGTGCACCCCCGTACTGGACGTGGGTAAGGTTGCATGGTTGCTGCACATGCAGACGCGGTGCGATCTCCCGTACGCCTGTGCAGTTAATCAGCCAGCTGGCACCAAAGCGCGGTCGGCAGGTACGGCCGGGGAGTCGATACGCAACACCGAGACCATGCGGTGCCGGTAAACCATAATTTTGTACGTGACCACGATCGCGCAGCAGAAACCGACGAACCAGCCGATCCCGGCAACCGCCCTTCCGGTTGCGCAGAGATAGGCGAACCAGGTTCCGGTGAGCACGACCTGGGCGACGTTAGCGGAGTACGAAACTCCGACCGGCTCGCGACTCTTGAACACCGCTACGACACTGGGAAGGTAGAAAAACATGTCACTGGCGACGATGATCCAGACGCCGGCGGTACGGTTGAAGAGCATGGCGGCGGCGCCCAACATATAGCATAAGGTGATCGGTGCCCAACCGCGAATGGTGGCCAGTCGCAGAAAAACCCAGAGCATCACTGCGGCAGGAACGAGGCCGACGATATTGTGCAAGACGACGGCGGCGTCGGAGACCAAGAAGCCGTACAAGACCCACACACTCCATGAACACACCCAAGCCCAGGTGGTGGCACCAGACACCCCGACGACGCTGGTGCGGCGCAGTGAGTGCCGTATCTGACCGATCGCGGGGAGCAGTGCTCCGGCGGTGAGGATGTATCCGATGTATTGCATGTCGTAGGCTTTTTTATCGGTGCCGTGTTTGGCACGCGCAGTACACTATCGACGCTTTTCTGATTTGTCAACCCGACGGAGAGTTTTGACGCCTCGTGCGAGATGCGGCATCGATTGACACCATCGAATCCGTGCCAAAGCCCGATCGCGCCGCGTTCTCGTTCCGCTCAGTCGATGTGTTCGACCCCCGTCGAACCTGGATCGCGGCGCTCGCGGCCGTACCGCTCCTCACTTTCTTATATGTCTCACCTGACGCCGATTGGGTGGTGCTGGTCGTCTTGATCGCCTGGTTCTTCCTCCTGGCTGCACGTGATGCCAAACGGCAAACCGGAGTACTGCTCCGCTTCAAATCGTGCATGGTACAAGACATCGAAATCGACGAGACCGCGGCCTTGGCGCAGATCTGGGTCGACGCTGGCGACGTGTCCCGGATCGACCGAACCCTACATCGGCGTGCACCATCACACCTGCGTCCTGGGTCCCGGGTCGTCCCGCTCGTATTTGGCGCGCCGTCCGGTCGTACCTTCTGGATAGAGGCTGGGCGTCCGATAGAACTCTCCGCCGAGGAATTGCGCGGAGCACTCTCCGTGGTGCTCGGCGGCAAGGAACTCTCCTGTGAACTGCTCGTCACGGCACGCACCGGGGAACGACCACGGCCGCGAGCAGTGGTGCTCACATCCACCAACGGGTCCCTACAGTCGTGGGACCCTGAAGGTCTCACCGTCCGGCTCTGACCGCGCCGATGTCCCGTGAACGACCAGACCGTGGTGGTACTATAATAGACATGCCCGCCATGGAGATGGTTCCGATCGCAGCCGCCGCCTCGAGGATCGTACACCATACGAGCGACCTCGATGCAGCCCTCGTCTCCGCTGCTTGCGAGGCCCGTGAAGGTCTCGCCGCACTCGCCTCCGGGCATCCGCTCGTCGCCGAAGCGTCAGTATTGGAGGGCCGGGCTGCGAGCGGCGAACCTCGTGGTATCGCCATCTCGCACACGGTCTCGATCTCGGCTGAAGGAATCCTCGTCTCCGTGCTCGCCACTGCTTCGCTCTGGATTCTATTCGGCGAAGTCTTGCTCGGTGAATGGTGAACGTGGCTCAGCGAGTCGAGATCTTGTAAAAGTATCCGTCCCGGGATCCGACGTACATTTGCCCTTCCCACGTGGCGACCGTGGACTCGATGTTCCCCCCGAGCCGGACACTCCACATCGCAACCGGAGCGGCGGACGGATCCAGGCGCCAGGCTCGCATGTACCCGGCGCCGTCGCCTTGCAGCAAGACGCCATCGACGACCGAGGGGGAGGAAATCGTACCTCCCGCGATTTTGAGGCGCCAGACCACCGAACCGTCGTTTTGGTGCGCGGCGATCACCTCGCCAGGTTTCGTGGTGAATATCACGAGATCGCGCCAAAGTGCAGGAGTCGCCCACGATCCGCTCTCCCCGTTTTTGCGCACGTCGATGCGCCATACGACCGGGTTTTCATGGTTCGTGGGATCGATCTTGAGCAACTGGCCAAGATGACGTCCGCGGTCCGTCCCACGATCGACTTGAACCGCGGCGTACAACATACCATCAGCATCGGCGATGACTGTGGCATCGGTGTCGTCCCCGAGCCAGTATCGGAAGGTGCGTTTGGGTACACCTCCTGACCAGAGCGGCGCAAGATCCCATCCTTGCAGCAACCCGCCCGAGTTTGCAAAATACACGGTGTCGCCCACCATCGTCGGGGAGGACTCGATGCTCACCCGATCATCGCCGATCGCGCGCAGCAGCTCGTCGTCCCACCCTTTCTCGCTCCACAGGACGACAGGGTCAACTCGAACCTTGCCGTCGGGGCCGTAGGTGCGGTTCAACCGGACCACGTGGATGCGGCCGTTCTCCCCAGTGATGACGAGGTGACCGCGTACGACGAGCGCGGCGGCGTCCCAGTCGTTATTCCATTTGCGTTCCTTGAACGAACGAGCGTCGAGCGACCAGAGCACGTCGGCTTTCCCTCCGTCGATGGCGATGACGCGGAAGAGGTTGTCCCGGCTCCCCCCGTACAACAGCGGGTACCCGTCAGGGTCCACGGTCAGCATGCCTTTGGCGATGTCCCCGGTCGCGAGTGGTTCGAGGATCGCCTCCCCAGTGGCGGCGTCGAGGAAATGGAACCGGTAGTCGTACGCACCAAACGCCACCCAGGTGCGGCCCGCTCGCTCGAACACGACAGGTTGTCCCGCCCATCCCGTACCGCACCAGGTGCGCACCTCCCCGTACTCACTGGAGTTGCCGCACATTGCACGCTGCGGGTACGACCAAGCAACATCGGCCTCGTCACCTATCGGGCCGGTGCCATGAAAGGTGCGGCGTTCGTTGCCGCGGAACGTGAGCACGCCACGCACTAACGCGGTATCCCCTGGCGCCAAACCACCCAAAACGTCGGCCGATGCGCCGGCTGAAGCGCGGTGCGGCGCGGCGCCCAGAGAGGCGCTCGGTAGGGTCGAAGTCGCGGCTGGCGGTGGGCCACCCGCTGCCGCTTCCGGCGTCTTTGCGTCGCGGGTGGCGATTGGTGCGTTCCCCCCACCCGTGCAGCCGACGATGAGGAAGGCGACTGCAATGCCCACGTATCGGTGCTGCAATTTCATGCATCACACGGTGCCTATCGGCTGCGCCATTCCACACACCCGCCAGCCCGTGGCGCGCCAGATAATGCCGTCCCTGGGCCGGGCGGGGACGATGGGCGGTATGCATGTATTCTCAACCGCATCCTCGACCAAGTTCGTCGACCTTCAGATCCAGCCTTGGCACTGGCTGGTGCTGTCCGCGGTCGTAGTGATTCTCATCGTCGCCGACCTCTGGCGCCATCGTGACGACCATGAGCCGTCGACGCGCGAGGCGGCTCTCGAGAGCGGTTTTTATGTGGCCATGGGATTGGGATTCGCCGGATTCGTCGCCTACGCCTTTGGTGCCGGAGCTACGACGGAGTACCTCACCGGGTACGTAATCGAGAAAAGTCTCTCGGTGGACAATGTGTTCGTCTGGGCCGTACTTTTTACCAGCTTCGCCACCCCGCTCAAGTACCAGCATCGCGTCCTCTTCTGGGGGATATTCGGCGCGCTGGTGCTGCGAGCCGGCTTCGTGTTCGCAGGGACGGCACTCATCGCATCGTTCTGGTGGATGCTTTTGGTCTTTGGTGCCATCTTGGTGCTTAGCGGAGTGAAAGTGGTACGGCACAAAGACGACGAGGGTGCACACTCGCACGATCGCTCGCTACGACTCTTGGGTAAGTTCATGCCCGTCTCGGAGCAGTTCGACGGGCGCAAGTTCATAACCCGGATCGACGGTCGGCGCATGGCGACCCCGCTTCTGGCGGCGCTCGTAGTGGTGGAGGTGACCGACGTGATCTTCGCCGTCGACTCGGTTCCGGCCATTCTGGCCGTGAGTCGGGAACCGTACATCGTGATCTCCTCAAACGCTTTCGCCATCCTGGGCCTGCGGGCCCTGTACTTCTTGCTGGCCAACGCTAAAGAAAGGTTCCATTATCTCTCGCACGCTTTGGGCGGTATCTTGGTGTTCGTCGGGTGCAAGATGGCGGTTGCGCACTGGTACCACCTGCCCTCCTACGTCTCGCTCGCGGTGATTTTCACCATGCTCTTCCTCGCGGTGCTCCTCTCGGAACGCAAGACCCGTAGACTTCAAGTTCGTACGAACTTGACGGGAGGTAACGAGTCAGGACGGTAATTTTCATGCGCGTATGGATCGACCAGGACCTCTGCACCGGCGATGGGATCTGCGCCGAAATCTGTCCGAAAGTGTTTGAGATGCACGACGACGGCCTGGCGTACGTAAAAGAGTCGACGTGGCCGAACCGTTTCGGGGCTACCGGCGCCGGCAGCGATCCGGCCCTGAAAATGGGGGCAGGCACCGCCGCAATCCCGGAGAACTTGCTCGACGATGTGGTCGAGGCGGCCGAAGCCTGTCCAGGCGAGTGCATCTTCATCGACCTTGAGTAATGCGGCACCGACGGGGCGGATCGGGCCCCAAGTTGGTGATGTGCCGCCGGCCGGATCGCTTGCACGGTCCTCTCGTATGGATAAAGAGCGCTATGAGCACGAACTGAAGCACCTGTACGTCGAGTTGGCCAAACTCGAGTTCTGGGTTCGCTCCATTGGTGCTCGCGTGGTAGTACTCTTTGAAGGCCGCGATGCCGCCGGAAAGGGCGGTACTATCTCGGCGATTCAAATGGGGATGAACCCTCGCACCGTACATACGGTGGCGCTCCCCGCACCCTCCCCCCGCGAACGATCCCAATGGTATTTTCAGAGGTATACTGAGCAACTCCCGGCGGCGGGGGAGATGGTTCTTTTCGACCGCTCATGGTACAACCGGGCCGGGGTGGAACCCGTGATGGGGTTTTGTACCCGCGATGAGCACCGACGCTTCCTACGCGAGTGCCCAAAATTCGAGGAGATGCTCATCGACGACGGTGTCTATCTCCGCAAGTACTACCTCTCGGTCTCTCAAGAGGAGCAACACCGACGCTTCGAGGTCCGGGCAAACAACCCGACGAAGCGTTGGAAAGTCTCCCCGGTGGATCTGGCGGCAGTGGACCGTTTTGATGAGTACACCGAAGCGAAGGAGACGATGTTTGCGGCCACCCACACCGAGAAAAGTCCCTGGTTCGTCGTCGACTCCAACGACAAACGCACCGCCCGGTTGAACCTCATCTCGCACCTGCTCTCCACGCTACCTTACGGAGGGGTGGAGCTGCCCACCATCGAGATACCACCGGTACCCAAAGATCGTAAAGGTCCGCGCAAGAAGTTGAACACTCCGATGCTTGTGGACCAGAAATACCGTTCCGATCGGATCTGAGCACGAGCCGGACGGAGAGCTGGGGGTGTTGTACATGTTGGCAGGCAAGGTGCCTGGTCAGTTTCCCTGGTTAATTTCGTAGATAAACCTCGCGAGACCGCTCGGTTGGCGAATGTCTGAAAACGCCACGGCGCCCACAATACTATCCCCGTGCGCTGGGGTGGCTCTTATCGATTTCGGACAAGAGCCGGCGATGATTCCAGTAGTGGATTTCGGTCCCAATGATGTATGCCACAAAGTAGGCGAGAAGTCCTCCGACGCCGTCGATCCAAAAATGATTACCCGTTGCGACGATACAAAAAAGCGTGATCGCTGGGTACGTCAATAGCGCAAGGCGCATCCAGATTTTGCGAGCAATCGGCCAGAGCGCAAAAGCGCACCAAGTTGCCCAACCTATGTGAAGCGACGGCATCGCGGCATATTGATTAGAAAACTTGCTGCCCGTACCGCTATCAAACGTCCATGGTCCACCGTATTCCTTGATTGTGTCGACAAAGCCAAAATTTTCGGCGCCGTTGAAGTTTCGATACTCACTTTCGATGCATGCAGCGCCGTATCCCTCGTCTGGGCATGGTGCGTCGAGCAATCTTGGCGGCATCAACGGGAAGAGTGAGAAGCCGATGATTGCGAGCGCAGTCATAACCGCGAGTGTGTTTCTCCATTGGCCAAAAACACTTGGTCGACGCTTGTACAGCGCGACAACGACACCGCGGCGAGATGTTGAAACACTGCCCAGGCGAGCGGGCGGCAAACACCCATAAACAGCAATACTCCCGGCTTGTTGATCGTTGAGATCATCGAACCGGGAGTTATGCGCATCGGTGCCCACTACTTATGTGCAGGTCTCCTTGAGCGGGTAGCGGGAATCGAACCCGCGCTTTCAGCTTGGGAAGCTGAAGTTCTACCACTGAACTACACCCGCGTACGGATGCATCGTGCTTGATGGGTGCGAAGCGACACTGCCCGCTCAGAGAATCGTATCTCGCAGCAACAAGTCAAGATCCTGGGGGATTGCGCGGCGATCAGGTCCACCAAGCGGGCGGCGAGCACGAACGCGTAAAAAGTGCGCGTGCCGGTGCCCATGTGCTCCTCGATCGGCAGGCCCTCGGTCCAGCGCAGTGTCTCATCCACCATCTCATCACCCATGGTGAACACCGGACCAGGTGCGCTTTGCAGCAAGGGGAGCAGTTCTGTGCTGCTGTGCGCGGTAGATGCGCGCATTTCCCATCAGAGGCGCGGCGCAAGGCGGTTCAAGCGGCACCGTGATGACGGTGAGCAGTTTGCTGCGCAACGAATCGGTCCGGTGAAGGGCGAGCGGATCACGGGGAGGCTGCAAGCGGCGAGCGACTCGTGCGGCGGTGAGTAGCATATCGTCACTCACCAGGGGAGGGGTTCGGTGGGACGCGGCGCGTCGTATAAACGTCGCAGGGTGGACAAGCCGGTGCCGTTTGCCGTGCGCAACCACCTCGCCGTTCCACAGCCACATCCCGTCGGTGCTCCATACCGTAGCAACCGCGGAAAGCTGAGGCGGGCGGCAGTCCTTGATGTGTACCGATACGGAGTGCGCGACGGGAGCAGCGCGGAGATATGCGAGGATCCCATCCACCGACAGACCGCCGGGGAGCACGTCGTCAAGGACGGAGATCTCGGCATCGGCAGGGATCTACTGCAATCCGCCGATGCCGAGGATGTCGCCGGGGTGTCCACTCACGGGCGAACCACCACCGTGGCACCCACGGCAACGTTGGTATACAAGCGGGCCGCGTGGGCGTCGGCGAGCCGGACGCATCCGTGCGACACACCCCGTACACCGAGCGGGGTCGCAAGCGGAATCCCGTCGAGGCGCGGCACTGAATGAAACCCAACCCCACCACGAAATCGCACCATGTGCGACATCGTGACGCGAGAGTTTGCGGGTGCGAACGTGGTGCGTGACTTGGAGTGCACTTTGAACGTACCAGTCGGGGTAGGCGTGGCGGCGGCGCCCGTAGAGACCGGCCAGCGCACCTGCAGGACCCCCTCGTCGTCGTACGCCTCGAGCATTTGATCCGAGAGATCCACCACCACTTTCACCCACCCAGTGCGGGGGTAAAGTGCTGAGATATCTTCCGCCGGGGCGAGGAGAACGAGCGTGAGTGCTGCGAGGAGTACGCGGCGAATATAGGACATGCTCACCACCCCACCCATACCGGGGACGGGACGGATGCAGGGAACACCGTGAAATCTGGTCCTAGTAGCAAGCCGTCGTCGGCAAGCACAAGAAGCGTCCCATCGAGGACGGCGAGGTCGAATATCGAGCTGGGGAGCGCACCGCCACGAAGCACGCCTTCGGTAGGGGAGAACGTGAACCACGCGGCGCGTACACCGGTGGAGTACAGGTACACATCGCCCGAACGCGAGGCGGCGAGATCCAGCGTACCTGGCAATGGGGTGTCGGTCTCCAACCGCAGGTCCAGGCCGGCGGCAGAGAGCGTCGCGAAACCCAAGAACCATTTCCCGGCGGGTGACATGTCAGGTGCGGGCGGATCGGGTGACCACGTGAAAGCGAGCGTGTCGGAGGAGACGGCGAGTAGGCGCCGACCATGCTGGCGCACCTGAGGGGCAGAATGCTCACTACTGCGATACCCGTCGCCATCGGACACCGAGACGAGCAGCGAGGTGGCGAGAGAACCATCATCGGAGAACAGATCTTGGAAAGTGACGACCGCGGCCGGGTCCGAGAGCCAGGCCGGGCGCGTCCCGTAGAAGAGCGGCGAGGGGTAGCGCTCCCCCGTCGGGGCGACGAAGCCGATGACCGGCTCGCAGCACCAACCAGCAAGTACCTGATCACTCGTGGAGACCGCGGATTCGACGAACGTCATGGCTTCTGCGTCGTCATAACGAGGACCGTCCTGTACTGGCACCCAGGCACCGCCGTCGAAGCGGAGCAGGTCCCCCGAGTCGCCATCCAGGGCGAGAAGGCCCGACCAGCGGGCGAGATCCGGCGCAGACGTGTCTGCTGTTGACGACAAAGATGCTGTTGACGACAAAGATGACGTCGGGGTCGGTGGTTGCGTCCCGGTCCCCGTCTCCACGGTCGGCGCACTCGTCGCGCCCGTACTACATGCAGCCAGCACGAATGCTCCGGCGAGAAACCGGACGGGATGGGGGAGATACATACATAAGATGGTGCGCGCTCCCCCGGAGAGGGCGAGGGGGTGTGCGGCGGCGGAACGGGGGAGGACGGTAGGGGCAACGCAATACACACCCCAACCATACCCAACCATAAAGGAGCACTGAACATGGCCCGAAACAAACCATCCAAAACCGCCAAGAAGGCGAACGCTGCAACGGCGCCAAAGAAAATCGGTGCCGTGGAAATTTCGCCTGACATGGGGCGACTTATACCGACCGGCATCGAGGAGCCATACGCGTACGTAATCGACGTCAACGGTAAAAGCATCCACTCCCGTGTCGGCAGTGAGCGCTTCTACGCGGCCATCACCAGTTTGGTGGACAGCACCTGCGCGTTACGCGTTGCGAAGCATGCCGAGGCGCTTGAGGTCAAGGACCCGGGCCGTGGTTGGCTGAAGGCAGCCGGTATCTTGCGCGGTACATGGGTCGAGCAAAACGCAGAAGCGGACGCGGTGGCCGGAGCGGGCGAGGATACCGAGACACATGCGAACGTCTAAACTGATGCTCGTAGCGTGCTGTGCTGCCCTCTTGGGTGCATGCACGTCCAACACCGGGGCCGGGGACCGGACGGATGCCAGCGTCCTGATCATGAAAGACTCCGCCGTCGGGCATTATCATCCCGGCGAGACCTCAGTCGCGGTAGGCGGGTCGGTGACTTGGACGAACAGATCCGGCGTCGTACATAACGTCGTGTTCGAGGCCCCGTCGGTGCAGTCCTCCGGCCTCTTCAAGGATGGTGAGACGTTCACCGCCGAGTTTGCGAACCGAGGTACGTACCCATACCTGTGCACACTGCACCCGACGATGCGCGGTGTGGTCAAAGTCGGGTAGTACAACTCGAACCAAGAATTACGAGAAACACCCATCAGTGACACCCACCGAGGGGTGTTTCCTTAGGTCCTTGTCCGCCCAGTGTCAGCCGGGACGAGAATGTTCAGCGCTTCTTTACTACCACGACCGCAGCGGCAATGACCAAGATGGCGGCGCCGGCGATGTAGAGGATCGAATTCCTGGATGACTCTTCGGCCGTCTCCGGGGCGGCGGTGTACTCCTTCAAAACCTCGGCCGTGCGCGGGTCGAGCGTGGAATCAAACACCATGGTACCACGCAACTCCATTTCGGCTCCGTTCACCTGCACCGGGAGCCCGAACTCGAAGAGCACGGCGCCGTCGACGGTGGCCGGGTCGACGGAGTTGCTCATGTAATGGAAGCGGTGGTCATGGAACTGCAGCGAACCGCCGCCCATCTGCCAGACCCAGTTCGGTTCGGCGGTGGAGGTGGCGTTGGCCGGGATTTCGCCGCTTGGCTGGTTCGCCCACCACGAGGGGGAGTTCTCGTTGGCGAACATGTTTCCCTCAGCGTCGACCTTCACCATCGGCTCTTTCTCCAAGCCGATGACGATAAACTCAGTACCCGGTTCCACGTGGAACTCCACCTCGCCATTACCCCAGCGCGACTCAATGCCGGCGGGATCTTCGGTGAGCATCTCGATGCGGAACGGGCCTTCTTCACCAATAGCACCTTCGTGGGCGAGCGCGGGGGAGACGAAAGTAAGCGCCGCCGCAGTTGCGGCGAGCGTGGTCTTGAGCAGGTGTGTAAGTGTCATGACATGTACTGTACCGAACCGGGGTGGAATTCCAACCATGTGCCCTGGTTCTTTGACTGCTCAAATACGTGAGCCGAACCGGACCCAACCCAAGGCAGTGACGAAGAGCACGAGGATGGCAGTGAGGGCGAACCAGTGCGCCACCGAACGCCAACCTCGGTCCACCGCCGCTGTGCGGGCCAGGGTGGAAAACACCTTGCTCAACTCCTCCCCGGTCGTGGCCGTGTACGACTCAGCCTCGGTCGCGCTAGAGACCGCCTGCAACGGTTCTGGTTCGGCCGGTACCTCGAAGATGCCGCCGCCCTCCTCCAGAATGAAACCTTCCGCGGTGCCGAACGCAACGGTGAAGACCTTCACCTCGGCGAGGGCGGCGGCTGCCGCGGCATCGACATCGGGTCGGCCAGTGTTCGTTGCCCCGTCGCTCATCAAGACAATCGCTCCCGCGCGTTTCTGGATCGAGCGCTCCGGGTTATTCGGGTCGCTCGTCCACCCATTGGTGTCCAGCATCGACAAGGATGTGAATATCGCCTCGCCGATGGCGGTACCACCCTCCAAGATGATTCCGTCGAGGCTCTTGATGATATCCTCGCGCGGCGTTCCAGGCAGGGCGATTACGTACGCGCTCGCCGCAAAACCGACGACACCCACGTCAACCTCCTCTGGGGCGGCGTTGATGAAGTCGATTGCGGCTTCTTTGGCGGCGTCGAACCGGGTAGGTGCGACGTCCTCGGCGATCATCGAACGCGACACGTCGAGGGCTAGGATCACCGTGGAGCGTGAACTGCGTACCAGACCCTCTCGTTGGGGCTCGGCGGCGGCGACGACCATCAACGCCAACGAGACGAGCACACCCAGGAGCAGGAAACGCCGGCGCCATACGGGGAGCGGGTTCATCTTCAGTTCCTTCAAGAGACCAGCGTCGGAGAATCGAAGCACGTCTTGCTTACCGGGGCGGCGACGGAAGATTAGAAATCCCAGGATTGGGACGAGGGCGAGCAGTACAAGTAGCCAAGGTCGAGCAAAGATCACGATCCCACCTCGGCGAGCATTCTCCCAAGTTCCGCGAGCCACTGCGGACCGCAGACGAGCCGGCGGACCTCGACACCGGAGGCGCGGAGCATCTCGTCTCGGGCGGCACGGCGGGCAGCGGCGAGGGCGGCGAAACGTTCCGCGAAACGCGGCGAGTCGGTATCCAGGAGCATATACTCCTCGGTCTCAGGATCGCAAACTTCGAGCAACCCGGCGGGCACGAGGCTGGCCTCGCGGCGGTCCTCCACAACGACGGCGACCGTGCGATGCCGTGAGACAAGACGACGCAGCGCAAAAGCGACTCCCTCATCGTAGAAATCAGAGATCACGACGAATAGACCGCTCGAGCGGGCGTGACCGTCGGCCCGTTGCAAGCCCTCAGTGAACGACGCAGCACCCTCGGTGGCGAACGCACGAGAGAGGTTGCGCAACAATACGTTCGTGTGGGCGACACCAGAACCGGGACTCACCCAGCGAAGATCGCCGGGTCGGACCAACATCGCGGCGACCGAGTCCCCTTGTCGGGTGGCGAGCGTCGCTACGCCCGCGGCGGTCGCGAGCGCCAGATCGGCTTTTGTCAAAGTGTCCGTGCCGAACTGCATCGACGGGGAGCAGTCGACGACCAACGTGATCCGCATGCCGCGCTCGGCGAAGGTATCTCGCACTTGGACAGAACCTGTACGAGCTGAGGCGGACCAATCAATCCGGCGCACGTCGTCACCTGATTGGTACGCGCGGGCTTCAGCCCAGTCCTCACCCGGACCGAGACGAGAGGTGCGGTGCACACCCGCGAAGGGCGAATCGATACGTCCCGCGGGTCGAAGCGATCCGTGCCAGGAAGGGGCGGCGGCTCGAACGGCGCGGAGGATCTCGAGTGTCCGTTCGGACATCGAACTCACCTCCAGATGCGCGGCGCCGTGACGGTACGGAGAATCTGCGCGGTGAGGTCGGCGGAGGACACGCCGTCGGCGAGCGCGTCGTACGAAAGGATCAGACGGTGGTTGAGCACGTCAAAACCTACGTCGTACACATCTTGGGCGTTGATCACGGGACGACCACGCAACACCGCCGTCGCCTTGGCGGCCCGGACGAGCGCGAGCGTCGCACGGGGGGATACCCCGGAGCGAAGCAGCGGGGTGAGCGAGGCGAGACCGTATGATGCCGGGTCGCGCGTGGCCATGGTGAGGCGCACCGCGTAGTCGAGCACCGGTTCAGGGGTTGCCACGGCAGCGACGACTTGCTGCAACGAACGCAGCTGCGCAAGATCCAACCGTGAAGAGACCTGGGGGACGCCGGCATGGTACGAACGGGCGATCATGCGCTCCTCCTCGGCGCTGGGAAGATCGACTAAGACCCGCATCATAAAGCGGTCTCGCTGCGCCTCGGGGAGCGGGAACACACCCTCTGATTCGATCGGGTTTTGCGTGGCGAGCACCAAGAACGGGTCGGGTACCTTGTGAGTCGACCCTGCGATGGTCACTTGACGCTCAGCCATCGCCTCCAACAACGCCGACTGCACTTTGGCCGGAGCGCGGTTGATTTCGTCAGCGAGCACGAAGTTGGCGAAAATGGGCCCGAGTTCGACGGTGAAAGACTCGTTCTTCGTCGAGTAGATGCGGGTACCCACGATGTCGCTTGGGAGCAAGTCGGAGGTGAACTGGATGCGGGAGAACTTCCCGCCAACGATACGCGCGAGCGTGGTCAAGGTCATCGTCTTGCCCACACCAGGAACGCCTTCGAGCAGGACATGCCCGCCGGCAAGGAGTGCGCACACGAGGCGCTCCTGCATGCGCTGCTGTCCGACGACGGCCGTGGCGAGTTCATCAAGGATCGAGGCGGCCAGTTCCGGCGGGGTGGCCGTGGATGCTGGATTCACCAGCGAAATGTCGGTGAGGTTTTCGGTATCTTGGTTCATGAAGTCGGGCCCTCCACAGCCCCTGGGTCAAGCACGTATGCGACGATCATACGGCGGGAACCGACTTCGGCGTATACGACGATGACGGCCGGATCGAACGCGAGGGGTTCTACATTGGTGACCGCGGCGCCACCGAGTGCGGCAAACTCCTTGTCCCCGTCGTATATGAGGGCGAATTCGTTGCGCGAAGACTTCCACACCGAGAATCCCACAAAACTCGCACCGACCGAGGTTCCTAAGCGTAAACTTGGCACCTCACCCACCCATTCGCCGGTGGTGGTGTCAAAGATCGCAGCGGCGCGGGAGCCGGCGTTCGGGCCGGGAGAGGTGGGGGCGACGTACAAGTGGGTGGGGGAGAGCGAAGCCCCCGGCAGCGCCTCTGGTATCCAACCCGCGCGCCAGCGGGCGGTGCCGTTGAGGTCAATGGCGGTCGCCAGGAGCGGGGCGCCGTTCGTGGACGAGACGAGGATCAAGTTGGATCCCACGAGAAGCGATCCGCTGACCTCGGAGGCGACTAGACCGTCGGTGGGGACGGTGATGGCGGCGACGGAGGGCTGTGAGGGGGTCTTCCAAGACTGTGGTACCGGGGCTGCCTGCAACTGCGCGGCGGTGAGTTCAAACGCAGAGTTTCCCTCCACCAGGTCGTAACCAAACACGCGCAAGTCGCCCTGCACCCCAGCGGAGCCGACCAGTACTCGCTTGGTCTCATCATGCAACACCCCGTGCAACTGGTACGGGTACGGCTGATTCTCGGCGATGGCCACCATGCCCGCGTCGCTCATGGCTTCGATACGCACACCTGACTTCTCGACGGGGAAAGCCGCGTACAACGTTCCGTCATGCGCAACCACGGTCTTGTCCAGCGGACTCGGGCGTGGAAGCGTGCTCCCACCGGAGGCAGCGAAACACGCGGTGATCTGTGCGAGGGAGGGGGCGACAACTGCTATGTTGGTCTGCGTGAGGGAACGCTGATCGACAAGGTACAGCCGTTTAGCGTCGGCGATCGGATAGACATTCGGGGGGAGTTTGGTGGTCCACACAAGTTCGCCGTTGGCGGCGCGGTAGATCCCAATCAAGGTCCCGTTCTGAACGTCGCGTGGTGAGTACAGCAGCAGCATCCCGTCTGATATACCACGCAACACCGAGGGTGCCGGGGGACGCGAGTCGGCGGTGAGGGAGGTCGCGTCCGCCCCTTCTGGGATCTCAGCGACCCAGGTGGGCTGTCCCAGTTCTTCACCGGATTCCAAACCGATAGAGGTTCCTGGAGCGAGCGGGACGCCGGGCATAAACGGGTTCGCGGCGCCGATTCGTTCGAGCATCGATGCGCAGTTATCCACCGGGATCGAGGCAAACGTATGCAGCCCAGGGATGGCCGTGCCTGTTTGCGCGGCGTTGGTCGCAGGGGTGGTCGGAGCGGTGGTGGTCGGCGGTGTCGTCGCGTTCGAGGCCCCCGACGAGGCCCCCGACGAGGCGTCTTGGTTGGATCGGAGGACGACGAGCCCCGTGAGCAGTGCCACGGGCATGACTACCGCCAACACACGCATCAGCAGTTTGCGACGTGTGAGCGCCGATGGGGGCGAGACTGGCGCATCTTGCGACTGATTTTTTCCCAGGTCTTGGGTGACCTCAGGCTCGTTTGGTGGTTCTGACTCCCCGAGGGGGGCGGAGACCACTACCGGCGCCGTAAATGAATCGACGTCAGAGACGCGTAAATCTCCGTACGGAGGGGTTGGTGGGCCACCGGGGAAGCCGTGCGCGGGATAACGTTTCACACGCAACACTGTGCGCTCATACTGGGAAGGGTCAAGGTGCGGGGCCGGGTGTGTGCATTCTCCGCCCATGGTCGCACTGTGGGGGGCATGGTAGAACTCACCGAGCGCACGTTCAATGAGCGCGTTGCCAGCGACACCACCATCATCGATTTCTGGGCCGAGTGGTGCGGTCCGTGCAAAACCCTCGGCCCGATCTTTGCCCAAGTCGCCGAATCGCTCGACGGCAAGGCCACTTTCGCGAAACTGAACGTGGACCGGGCGCCTGGCGTCGCGACAGCCCAGCAGGTGATGTCAATCCCCACCATCTTGGTGATGCGCGACGGGGTCGAAATCGGGCGTCTGGTCGGATCACGGCCTGCCGAGCAGTTGCAGCGCGAACTGGAAAGCCTCCTTTCATGATTAATTTCATGGTTAGCAGGACAACATCGGACGATACGCACACACGCAACTGGTACCGTACGACCAAGGTGGCGCGTTGAAACCGCGAACCAAGGGCCCGCTGGTGCGTATCAACCATATGATCCGGGCGGTTGAAGTACGCCTCATCGGGGAAGACGGCACGATGCTTGGCGTCGTACCCATCAAAAAAGCGCTCACCGAAGCCCAAGCAGCCGGAGTTGACCTGGTGGAAATCTCGCCTGGGGCCAACCCGCCGGTGTGCAAAATTTATTCGTACTCAAAGTGGAAGTACGAGAACGACCAGAAAGTGCGCGAGAAGCGCCGGAACCGGGTAGAGACGAAGGAGTTCAAGTTCAATATCCGTATAGGTGAAGCCGACATCGTCGTCAAATGCCGCAAGATCAACCAGGCTCTTGACGACGGGGACCGGGTCATGGTCGTGGTGCAGATGCGCGGGCGGGAACGTTCCCACCCGGAACTCGCGCGCGAACTCATGGACCGCGTCATCCGCGACACTGCCGAACATGGCAAGGTGGACGGCAAGATCTCCGACGACGGGGCGCGGGTCAGCGCCCAGTTGTTGCCCAAGAAACACTGAAAATCAGCGGGTGTGCCGCTACCCTGAGGTGGTGCACGGTCCAGTCCATGCGCAGCGAACCGATCTCCGCTTGGGAACCGAACCGGATCTTGCTCCTCGGCGACGCACACGGCAACGATCGTTTCGTCGAGTACGCGGCGGCGGCAGCGGGGCGCAACGAGTGCGACCTGATACTTCAACTCGGCGATTTTGGATACTGGGAGCACACGCTCGGCGGGCGCGAATACCTCGACCGGGTTAACGCAGCGGTACGCGAATGCGGGCTCTCGCTCCTCTTTATCGACGGGAACCACGAGAACCATGCGATGTTGCGTGCACTCCAGGGTCGTCGCAATGGGCGGCGGGACGGACTCGTGGCCGTACGAGAACATGTCGCATGGATCAGTCGAGGCACACGATGGACATGGCGGGGCCGAACCTTCGCCGCAGTCGGTGGGGCGGCGAGCGTCGACCGATCGATGCGCACCCCCGGATGGACTTGGTGGCCCGAAGAGGTACTCTGTCGAGAAGACGTGGCGCACCTGGTGGGCGAGGACATCAACGTTGTATTCTGCCACGATGCACCGAGGATCGCGGGAATGACCGGCAAGAACTCCTTCCCGCCCGAGGACATCACAAAAGCGGAGGTGAGCCGAAAAATTTTGGACACGGTGATCGACTCATGCCACCCTGAACTCGTGGTACACGGGCACTGGCACATTCGCCACAGCCTGGTGGTGGGAGATTGCCGAATCGAAGGGCTTGCCGACGACGAATCCCGGTTCACCAAGGCAGCGTGCATCCTGGATCTCGCAGATCTCTCAGTCAGCGCGGCGGACGAACCTACCTTGGTGTACTAAGGGCGTGTGTCCCTATTCGTGTGTCACTCTATTCGAAGTGTCATGAGAACGGCGATTCGACTGTTGGTGGGTGTCGCGGTCGCGTCCGGAGGCTGCTGCATGGAGAACAATTGTGTACCTTACGACGGTTTCGTCAACCCCCGAGGGAGTCGTGCAGTGTCGGCGCAAGTCTCATAACACTCTCAGTGGTGTGTGGTCAGGCGGTCACGGCTGAACAGGGACACACGCCCTAAGACACCATCACGCTTCGGGTCCGTACACATAATCCCCATCTGGTGCGTAACTACTGGAGCAACCCGATGGGGATGCTCGACAGAAGTGATCGACGGTTCTTGGGTTGTCGGGCTTGGTACACTTGGCACAGTAGCGGACATGGAAACGTACGACCTGGGTTCAATACCGGAGCGGCCCGGGTGCTACCAGTTCTACGCCGGGGAACGCTGCTTGTACGTTGGCAAGGCCGTGGATCTCCGGCAGCGTCTCTCTTCATACTTTACGGGAAGCAGGGACCTACGTATCTCGGAGATGGTCGCCAAATCCGAGCGGATCGAATGGGTGGTGCTTCCCAGTGAAACCGATGCGTTGCTGGTGGAGGCGTCGCTGATCACCGAACTCGACCCGGTGTACAACATCAAACTGCGCGAAGACCACCCATACCCATCCGTCGCCATCGACGAGCGCGACGGCGTGGCGAGGATCGTCCACTGGCGCGGACCGCGGACCAAAGGCGTGGAAACGTTCGGGCCGTACCCCGGTGGTGGGGCGCGCCACATCATCGATGCCGCGATCGACGTGGCGAAGATACGCAGTTGTGACCGTGGGAAATACAAACTTCACCAGCGACTCAAGCGGCCGTGCCTACTGGCCGAAGTGGGGCGCTGCTCGGCGCCGTGCACAGGAAACATCGAAGCGCACGCCGAGTCGGTGGAGACGGTGCGTGCGATACTGCGAGGACGCACCCGTGAAACGATCGAGCGCTTCCGCGAGGAAATGGTGGAGGCCTCGGCGGAACAACGGTTCGAACAGGCCGGCACTTTACGCGACAGGATCGTCGGACTTGAAGCGATTCGTGGTGCGCAAATGGCGGACGACGCTGACGGACGGACCCTCGCCGTGATCGGCACACACCTTGACGGGCTGGGGGGTGCCGCATCGGTACTTGAAATCAATGCCGGGGCGGTGGTGCGCACCCGCTTTTATGTCGTAGAACGCGGGCTCGTTGACGATCGTTCCTTGCTGGAAGCTGCGGTGCGTTCCTGCACGGGATACACCACGGTGCTCGTCGGGGCAGGTGGCGGGAACATCGCAGGGGTGCGCGTGGTCAAAAACGCGCGTGATGCGAGAATCGTGGCGATCGCCGATACGAACGCCGCCGAGGCGCTGCGAAGAGCACGAATGCAACGGGCCGCCGGGATCGACGCACGACGCGAGGAACTACACCAATTGCAACAAGCATTGGCCCTGAAGAAAGCGCCCCTACGCATCGAAGGGGTCGACATATCACACCTCGGCGGGGCGGCCACCGTCTCGGTGGTTTCACTCCTCGTCGACGGTCTCCCGGTACGGAACCGCTACCGCAAATACCGTCTCAAAGAGCACGGTGGCGACGACTACGCAGCCATGCGCGAGGTAATCACACGGCGCATCGCCGATTCGCTCGACGAGAAGGCCCCGTACATGGACCTGTTGCTCATCGACGGGGGTGCGAACCAACTCGCGGTCGCGGTCGAAGTGCTGCACGAACTGGGGGTTTCAGACCGGGTCGAGGTGGCGAGTTTGGCAAAACGCCTCGAAGAGGTGTACCGGCCGGGGAGGGAGGAAGCGATCATCCTCGAGCGCAGCGATCCGGCATTATTGTTGCTGCAACGGGCAAGAGACGAGACGCACGCGGCGTCCAACAAGTTCCAGCAGCAGGTATCCTCGCGGCGGCTGCGCACGGATTATCTCGACGGGGTCGCAGGGTTGGGGGAGAAGCGGAAACGGTTGCTGCTTGAAAAAGTGGGGGGCTGGAGAGGGCTTGAAACCTTGAGCGAAACCGAACTTCAAGCGATAGCATCGATACCTGCGAAGGTTCGGGAGAGTATCTGGAAGGTCCTACAAGAACGGCGCGGGGTAACACCCGGTAACGACCGGTAACGATTTGAGGGGCCCCAGCTAATTGCTCTGGGGACCCTCATACTTCGTTTCGTTGGTTTACTAGTGAGGACTAGTGCACCATTGCCGCAAGGCGAGCCCTGGGTGTCAAGAACGTCTGCCGTGTGCATCCATCCTTGTGCCAGTAAAGCTTGCCCTGATCCCTGACTGAACTGTCGATCGTCAGAAATTCGACGACCGGATCGTTGGACTCCCGGAGGCCGAGTTGGCCACCGTTCCAGTGGTAACCGACTACGTCGACTACCTCCGTTGCGGTGCGGACCTTGAGAGTTTGGCTCTCGAAGTCCACTTCGAGGACGATCACTGACATTCCGTCGACCCGCGCGAGGTCAACAGTCAGCTTGTTCTCCGAGGCAGTAACGTAGGTGTGGCCACCATGCGTCACTTCTTGAAGGACCTTAGAAGACGTGTAGTCTTCCCGTCCTAGGATCATGAGCAACGTTGAGATGTTGCTCAGGTTAATGGAATGGAACATTGCGTATTCCTCTCTCCACCCTCACGGGTGGCTGGTTACTTGGATATTACACTAAACACTGTCGACGCCGAAAAGCCGGACGCAACGGTTCGCGGGCGTATGGCGGGGAGTGGGGGTAGGGGAACGGTATGGGTCCATGGCGGCGCGAAAAACCCGGAAAAACCCGGCAGAGGGGGGGAAAGATGGCGAGATCTCCATCCGCGGGGCGAGGGTTCACAACCTGAAAAACGTCGACATCGACCTGCCCAGAAACCGCCTCGTCGTCATCACCGGTCTCTCCGGTTCGGGCAAATCCAGCCTCGCATTTGACACCTTGTACGCCGAAGGACAAAGGAGATACGTCGAGAGCTTGAGCGCGTACGCACGTCAATTCCTTGGCCAGGTAGACAAGCCCGACGTGGACCGCATCGACGGGTTGTCCCCGGCCATCGCCATCGACCAGAAGACCACGAACCAGAACCCCCGATCCACGGTGGGGACCATCACCGAAATCCACGACCACCTGCGCCTCTTGTATGCGCGTATAGGTATCGCCCGGTGCCCGAAAGATGGCGCCGTCCTGCGCGGAGGCGGGATCGAGAACGCCGTGGAGGACATCGCGGTGAACCGTATCGAACAAACCGAGGGGAGGGCCGTCGTCTACGCGCCCCTGGCGCGCGGCAAGAAAGGCACCTTCGCCGACGAATTCAAGGCGGTGGCGAAACAAGGTTTTGTCCGGGTGCGGGCCGACGGAAAAGCGCTCGAACTCTCCGAAAATCCAATCCTCGAGAAGAACAAGAAACACGACGTCGACGTCGTCATCGACCGAATCGTCATCAAGCGCGGCGACAAAAAGACCGAGCAGCGCCTCCGCGAAAGCCTCGAAACCGCGCTCCGGCACGGGAACGGGGCTGCGATCATCGAGGGTCATGACGGTAAGTGGCAGCGCTACGTGGCGACGCGCAACATCTGCCCCGTGTGCGCCGAATCGTACCCGGATCTCGAGCCGAAAAACTTCTCGTTCAACTCCCCCTACGGAGCGTGCCAGACCTGCGACGGTATCGGCAGTTTGATCCAGGGCGATGAGCGGCGCTTCATCAGCGATGCGAACCTTCCGATACTGGAAGCAATTGCCTGCTTCGGGGGCGCATCATGGTCGGCCGGGTACCAGCGTCAGGCCCTGCAAGCCCTCCTCGCCGGGGAGAAGGTCCCCGCCAAAACCACCTGGGCCTCGATGCGGAGTGAGATCCGCGAACTCGTCCTGCACGGGAGCGAGACCACCTACCCGCTCGGGAGATGGAACATGAGATACTCTGGAATACTGCCCTGGTTGGCGGATAAACGCGAGGACGCGGAATGGTACGGTCAGTGGATGAGCGAAACCCGGTGCGAAACCTGCGACGGGCGGAGACTCAACCCGCATTCTCTGGCCGTACAAGTCGGGGGTAGATCGATAGCGGAAGTTGAGGCGATGAGCGTGGGGGACTTTTGCGAATGGGTCGGGGATCTCAAACTCTCTCGTCGTGAATCCATCATCGCGGGCAAGTTGCTGCAAGAAATCAAGAACCGCAGTGGATTCTTGCTCGAAGTCGGGCTCGGATATTTGACCCTTGACCGGGCCGCCAAGACCCTCTCCGGGGGAGAGGCCCAGCGTATCCGCCTCGCCAGCCAGGTGGGCTCGGGGCTCGTAGGGGTCTTGTACGTGCTCGACGAGCCCTCCATCGGGCTCCACCCGCGCGACAACCAACGACTCCTGGCCACCTTGCGACGCCTACAAACGACGGGCAACACGGTCATAGTCGTCGAACACGACGAAGAAACAATCAAAGCAGCCGACTGGGTGGTTGACGTCGGTCCGGGCGCCGGTGAACACGGGGGCCGGATCGTCGCCGAAGGCAGCGTCGGGCAGATTTGTGCGGCAAAAGATTCCCTCACAGGCGATTACCTCTCCGGGCGCAAAAAAATAAAGGTACCGGAGACACGGCGGAGAAGCGAGAGGATGCTGCGAATAGTCAACGCTCGGGAGAACAACCTAAAAGGTGTCGACGTTGAGATACCGCTTGGCAACCTGGTGGCCGTAACCGGCGTCTCTGGGAGCGGAAAGAGTACCTTGGTGGGTGAAATCTTGCGGCCGGCGCTGTTGCGCAGGATCAACGGGGGGTCCATGCTCGTCGGGGCGCACGACCGGATAGAGGGCGCAGACGAGATCGACAAGGTGATAGATATCGACCAATCACCGATCGGCCGCACCCCGAGGTCGAACCCGGCTACATACACGGGAATGTTCGACAAGATCCGCGCCCTCTACGCCGAGGTTCCAGACGCACGGGCGAGAGGCTGGAAGCAAGGCAGGTTCTCGTTCAACATCGAGGGCGGAAGGTGCGAAACATGCAGCGGCGACGGGGAGATCCGGATCGAGATGCATTTTCTTCCCGACGTGCACGTCCCGTGCGAGACGTGCGCGGGAACCCGGTACAAGAGCGAAACGCTGGAAATCTTGTTCAAAGGCAAGAGCATCGCCGAAGTCCTCGCCATGAGCGTGGACGAGGCCTGCACACATTTCTCCGCCCAACCCCAAATCATGAAGACCCTCAACGTCTTGAAAGACGTGGGCCTTGGATATATCAGGCTCGGGCAGAGCGCGACACAACTCTCCGGAGGTGAGGCGCAGCGGGTCAAGATTGCCGAACAGCTACAGCGGCGCAGCACGGGCAGGACCATGTACCTGCTCGACGAGCCCACCACCGGCCTGCATTTTGAGGACGTCGCGAAACTCGTCCACGTGCTCGACCGTCTCGTCGACGGGGGAAACACGGTGGTAGTGATCGAGCACAACCTGGACGTCATAAAAAGGGCCGATTGGGTGATAGATCTCGGACCAGAAGGCGGGGTCGGGGGAGGGGAGATCGTCGTTTGCGGTACACCTGAGAGCGTTGCACGTGAACGACGCAGCTGGACTGGAAAACATCTGCGATCTCTGCTGCACTCGACGAGGGGAGGTGGCCGCGGTGCGTGAACAAACCGAAGGGGAAGATCCGGCCGAGGAGACGGTACTGAAAATCGTCAGACACCTCGTGCGACTCGACGAAGCCATGGAACGCGAAGGTTTCTCCACCCTGGCAAGAAGACGGACCATAGCCGAGGTGCTGGCCAGGGTGCTGGAAGAAGCGGTAGGTTTGGGCCTGATGCGTATCGTCATAGACGAACCTGGCAAAAGTCCCGACGCGTAAACCTTACGGATCGGACCTTGATCCTATGCGTCCTGCAATATGAACGGACTGTGAGAGGGCGAATCATGCACACTGGGAGAGGTGCGAGAGCGGCCGAATCGGCAGCACTGGAAATGCTGTGACCTTGCAAAGGGTCCGTGGGTTCGAATCCCACCCTCTCCGCCAGGAGACCTGCACATAAGTAGCAGCCTCACATGCACATATGTCGATCCTTGCCGCATCGCTGGCTCGCCAGACGGGTCTCTTATGTGAGTTTCCCCCCACCTATGGCCAAATCGCCTCAACCAGCAGAGAACGACGTTGAGGTTGGCTACAGGTTTAGTCATGTTGCCCACGACTCTTCGGAGTTTGCGGAGTTCAAAAAAGCTTTGGAGTCTTCAGGGGTAGACCATTACCTGGAGTACGCCCCCTCCGACCAAGGCGAGGGTAGCGACACCCCAGAGCAGGGTTCTTCACAGGCAGAGAGTCTCAAAACTGGCATAAAACCGAACAAAAACGAGAGTAAAGTAAATACTTGCGTTTTTATACAAGCGCTCACTGTGGTTGTTATGAAAAACACTACCCCCTCCCCCCACATCTCTGATAAGAGTGGTACAAAGGTGCTGCAGGCGCGTTTGAAGAAAACTCTCCTCGGCATCCTTTACTTCGTACTCTTTGTCGCCATCATCCCCACATGGATCCTCTCGTACTTCGGTTACGACATCGACATCGTTACCGTCGTGAGCATCAAGTTTTGCGCGTCGGCGGTGCTGGTTTTAGGCGCTACCGCCCAGGGGTTCGCACGCAGTGAAACCCTGAAAGCGGCCGCCGATGGCAACATTGGCCTGCAACTGCGAAATTTCGCGATGCTGGCGGCGTTGCGCGCGTTCCTCGCGATGCTGCTCTTTGGCGCACTCGGATACGACGTGGGCTTCCTGCACATCGTACTCGCCTACGTGGTGCCGATGTTCGTCGTCAGATTCGTCCGTCTCGCCCCACAAAAGAAGATCGGCAAACCCACCCTCACTAGCAGCAGCCTCCTGCACGTCTCTGCGGGGAGGCAGTCATGAACAAAGAAAATGTCAATGCCCTGCTGCCGGCGCAACTCGAAGCCGCTAGGAACGCCAGCGGTGTCACCCAGGCGGGTCTCGCCCAGAGACTCAACGTCACTCCGCAGATGGTCTCGTACCTCGAGAAAGCCGGATCCGACATCCGTTTGTCGGTGCTGACCGAGTGGGCCGAGGCCCTCGGATTGGAGCCCGCGCTGGTGCCGGCGCGCCGGCGCACTTTGATCGTCGACGCGGACGGATCCGTCCTCGTTCTCCGGCAGATGAATAAGCACGCCTTCGTGACCGGGCCGGGCCGGGTTGCCGCGGCGCGCGCTCTCCTCGAACTCATACCGGGAACATGGCTCTACCACGGCTCCTTGCTCGGCCAGTGGTTGCCGGGGAACGCCGTAGAGATAGAGAGATTCGACAAGAAGGCGTTCGACGACGGCTCGAGATACGGCGCACTCGTACTCGACGTCGACGCGGTAGACCACGCCCAGATCCTACGCACCTTCGAGGACCTCAAACGCAAAAGATGGGGCCGCTGGGTCCTCATTCTCCTGTCGGCAAAGCGCGAAACGGTTCCCACAGACATCGCCCTCGAAGTCGCGCTACACTTACACGCCGACGGCAGGAACGTCTACCGGTGCACCCCCACCAGCGCAAAACCCGAAGACTCCGTCTACCTGGGAAAACTGCTCGATACGCTCGGCACGCGCGTCCCCGCGCACTCCGAACATGACGGGGTGCTGCTGGGTGAGGACCACGGCGGCAACCCGGTGTTCTTGGAACCCGAGGATCTCTACACGCATGCGAGCATCTTCGGAGATGTCGACAGTCGACGCGAAGCGGCCCGCGGCATCGTCGCGGGACTGGTCGACGCCGGCTGGGACGCCACCATCGTCAACCTCGAAGACGGGCGCAGCGAACCTCAGAGCAACTCGTGGATGAAAACCTACGCCAAACACCACCAGGTGGCCTACTCGGAGGCGACCCTCCGGCCGGAGAACGCACTCAGAATCGACCCCTACGCCGGACTGAGCGTTGAAACGATCACGGCGATTCTGATGGCCTCCCAGGAGTTCGAAGCGCCCTACTACCAGGCGATGGCCGAGCATGTCGTCCAGCAGGCAGTGGTGCTGCTGCGCGCCGCCAACCAGGCCGGCGTGAAGTTGGGGGTAAGAGTCGCGCCGACTATACGCCAAGTAGGTTCGCTCCTGTCCTTCAGCGCTTCCGACCTGTCGCGGGCGGCCCGCGAACTTCTCACCGCAGCGCAAAAAGCCGGTTCAGAGCTCACGGAAACAGACATCGAAGCCCTACTGCAACCAGGAAAGTCTACGATCGAGGCGGCAGCAGCGAGCGGTGCGCGCCTGATGCGTACCGCCTCGAGCCGCGCAGCGGAAAACGTCCTCGTCGTCAAACCCGGCGGGGCAGCAGTCCTCGACGTAAACGGACGAGGCGTCACCTACCTGGGTCTGGACTCCTGGGGACAACCGGAACTCTCCGACCTCATACTGGAAACCGTAGCCAGACGAATCGTGGCAGGACCAGAGGACACTCCTTCCGGTAACTCGTCAGCGAGAAGGGTCATCCTCATTGAGGGTGCCCACACTGCGCGACAGGACACGATCGTCTACCTGCTCGCTAGGGCCCGCGCGCAAGGCGTCTCAATCATACTCGCCGGACCTGTTCCCTCCACCGCGACCGGGAAGGTCGACGACGTGCGCACGGCGGGAACCAAAGACACGCAGATACGCACATGGAACACCAACGTGCGCATCGCCTTCGGCCGGGACCGCGAAGAATGGTTGAAAGCCGGGGAAGATGCCATCGGTGACGACCTCGAAATCTTCTCCGGGCTCGGAGACGACGAGGCGGTGCTGGTGGTGGTCAAACCCCGGAAACGTCCCGCCAACGATTCGCGGACTGCGAACGGACCCGTCAAACTGAAACTGCGTGCCCGTAAACCCCACGAAACCTGGGTAGGGAAGTAACGTGAGTCACCTCGATAGTGCAGCCCGGGTTTATGGTGCACGGGTGTTTTTTCGACATAAGGGGCGGTAGAGGTATCGGCGGTCCGTGGGCGCCGGCCCGGTTTTCGCGTGTATGCGGCAGGTTCTAGTAACTAGAGGTAGTATCATGAACAGTTTACCAGAAACCTATACCGATTTTTTCATCGCATATTGGCCCTGTGAGGGCGGCGCCCAGCCGTTGCGTCTCGGCCGCGAGCAAGCCCTCGCCGTGTGGTCGTCTCCTGCGGAGGTTCAAAACTATGGCCGCTTCACCGGGTGGGTACTTCAGCCGGTTAAAGTGACCCGTTCGGCGTTACTTGATTCCGCTGAATCGTTGTATTTCCGGCCCGCCGTTTGATCCGGTTACAGGCGAAACGACCGGGTTCCGTGTACAGTGGGCTATGTGGATGATTTAGGTAAAGTTCTCCCTGCCGCCGCCGGGAGCTCGCGTGCCGCGGTCACAAACCTCCTCAGGGACCTGATCGCCACCCCGTCCCTGTCGACCGGGGAAGGCGGTGTTGTTGCCCGCCTCCACCATGAGGCCTCGGAACTAGGTGCCGACGAGCATTATACGGATGCGCGCGGCAACTTCGTCGCCCGTTTCGGGTCCGGGTCCCGCGCCCTGCTTTTCGACTCGCACGTAGACACCGTCGACATCGGTGACCGCCGCGAATGGTCGCGCGACCCGTTCGAACCCTACCTGGAACGTGTGGCGACCGGAAACATTATCCACGGCCGCGGCGCCAGCGACAACAAGGCGGGGATCGCATCGATGCTCCACGGCGCTGCCCTTTGGAAAAAATTCGGCGCCTTGGGGGACGCAACCCTGTGGGTCGTTGGTTCCGTGCAGGAGGAAGCCTGCGACGGTTTGTCGCTCTATGAGTTGCTGACCTCCGAGGGTTTTCCTAGGCCGGAGGCGGTGGTTCTCGGTGAGGCGACGAACGGCCAAGTTTTCCGGGGCAACCGCGGGCGCATAGAGGCCTACGTCCGGGTGCACGGCACCTCCTGTCACGCGTCAGCCCCTGAAAGAGGCAACAACCCGGTAACGATCCTCGCACCGGTGATAGGACGCATAGACGAACTCAACCGGTCGTTGCGTTCGGAGTCGTTCCTCGGTAAAGGAACGATCGCGCTCACTAAGATCGAGTGTGCAACTCCTAGCCTGAACGCGGTGCCCGGATCGGCGACGCTGTTCGTCGATCGTCGTCTCAGTGAGGACGAAACCCCCGCGCACGCCCTGCAGGAACTCCGTGCGCTCGTCGCCGATCTAGGTATACACGCCGAGGTGGAGGTGCTCGAGTACCAGTCGGTGTCCTATACGGGGGCAACGATGGGTCAGGTCAAGGAGTTCTCCACATGGGTCAATCCTGAGGGTCACCCGCTCACACGGGCAGGTGTGGCGGCTACCTCTTTCACGTCACGTCCGCGCACCGACACCTCCCATTGGGTGTTCTCCACTAACGGCGTCGCCTCGATGGGGAAACTGGGCATCCCCACTATCGGCTACGGGCCTGCCAACGAGGTCCATGCGCATACCGCCCACGACCAGTGCCCCGAGGAAGATCTGGTCGACGCGATCCGCTGGTATGCGGCGTTCCCAATAGTGTACGCGGCGGAGCATCGTGTCTGAGACCCTCATACGTAATGCGCATGTCGTAGGTTTGACCCACCTTGACGACGGGCAGCAGGACGTGGTACTCTCTGCGTCCGGTCCGCACCGTTTTGAGGGGGGTACCGCACTCGGCTCGTTCGACGAGGTTGTCCATGCCGATGGCCTGGTGCTATGTCCGGGTTTCGTGGACATGCATTCGCACTCGGATCTCTACCGTTTCCATACCGGTCCACACGGCCTTCCGGTGGGAGATGTGCCTAAACTCGTCCAGGGTTGCACGCACCAAGTGCTCGGACAGGACGGGTACTCGGCCGCGCCCGTGCGCCGGAACGACGCGGCAAGTTATGCCCTCTACATATCCGGTCTGGACGGGACCCTGGGTCGGGAGTTCCCGTGGGAGTCTTTTGCGGAGTACGTAACGGCAAACGCTTCCATACCGGGCACTCGAGTTTCGCACCTGGTCGGTCATTCGACGATACGCCGCGCCGTGATGGGTATGCAGAACCGGGAAGCCTCCGCGGAGGATCTTGAACGCATGACGACGGAACTCGAGAAAGCTCTCCGCGCCGGTGCCTGCGGGATGTCGACAGGGCTGGTGTACGCCCCGGCGTCGTTCTCCAACGAGGCGGAGATAGTGCATCTGTGTCGCACTCTCGCAGCGAGAGACTCTATACTTTTCGTACATCTACGGTCGGAGAGCACGAACGTGTTGAGTGCCGCGGAAGAGGTGCTCGAAGCCGCCCGTATCGCCGGCGCACGTTTACACATCAGCCACATCAAAGCTGCAGGCCCGGCGAACTGGCATCTGGTACCAAAACTGATAGACATGGTAGAAACCTATCGACAGCAGGGTATAACGGTCACCGCGGACGTCCACCCCTATGTTGCCGGCTCGACAACCGCAACCGTGTTTCTGCCCCCATGGTTTCTCGAAGGAAGCAACGAAGAGATAATTACAAGGCTAAGGTCGCCGCTAGCTACGGCCCGCGCCCGCGACCAGATGCTCAACGATACGGGGTCCTGGGACAACTGGTGGCAGTTCTCGTCCGGGTGGAAGGGGATAGTTTTCGCCGAGGTGCACGATCGTTCCCTTCTGGGGCGCCCTGTCGAGACTCTCCTGCGCGAGGCCGGCATCCAGGATACGACATCCCTTGAGGCATTCGCCTGGTTCTTCGAACAGTTAGCCTCCTCGCGCATGCGTTCGAGCATAATCTCGTTCAACAACTGCGAAGACAACATAGGGCAGTTCTTGAAACTTCCCTACGTTTCTCTGTGCACCGACGGACTGCTCAATCCGCACGGTCAGCCGCATCCACGAGCGTACGGGACTTTTCCGCGCCTTTTCAAGCGTTTCGTACGAGATCTCAATGTTCTGGACGTTCCGACGGCGGTAGAGGTATCGGCGGTCCGTGGGCGCCGCGCCCTGCGACTGGGTGCAGAGTCCGATGTGGTGTTGTTCGATCCGGAAACCATCGAGGACCACGCCACGTTCGAGAATCCTTTCCAGCCTCCCACAGGTATAGAAGGTGTCTGGCTGGGTTCTACCAGGATCCCGCCGGGGGTCCTGTGAGGTGTCCGGTTGCGTCTACTTGTGGGAGTTGAGTCCGCCGGCGACCTGTTTTAAGGCAATGCCGCACGGCAGCGCCCCGGGTGCGGCCTGTGTTAAAACCGTTGCCGAGCACATGATACAAGACACGCGCTGTGGGATTCTAGTCGTTCAATATCCGGCTGATGGCTATCTGGAAGTTTCGTAGGGATTGTCTACCTTTTTCGCCGGTTTCCCCTAGTTCGTATCCGGCTGGTAGGGTGCTAACGTTTCCCGTCGGGTCGGTTATGCTCTGGTATTGCCCGGCTTCCAGTTCGATGGTTAGGTTTGTCTTGTCGGCGGCTTCGCTGCGTATCACTCTGCGTATCCTTGATGCGTCCACCGTCAGGACCAGGGTTCTGCCCGTTTCGTCGGCCTCGAATATCCCAAGGCAGTTGGGGGTTATCATGTATACCGCGACCCTGTCCGATGCCACGAAGGTGTGGTATCCCGCGAGTTCTGCCGGGCGTGCCCCGATCGCCGCGTACACCTCTTCTTCGAGGTTGGGTATCGGCGGGAAGTCCTGGAGGTCTTGTTCCAGGTTCCGTCGGATCGTGTTTTCTGTGTCAGGGGTCACCTTGACTTATAGTCCGGGGTCGCCTCGTAGCGCAAGCCTTTGTTTGCCCGCCTAGGCCCTAACGGTATTGGTCTAATGGGGCATCCGCCCCAAGCCAAGTCCAAGAAAGGACAAAAATTATGGCAGACAATAACATCACCCTCGTCGGGAACCTGACGAAGGACCCGGAGTTGCGCTTTACCGCCAACGGCCGCGCCGTCGCTTCGTTCGGCATCGCCGTCGGGCGCCGTTATCAAGTCAACGGTGAGTGGAAGGAACAGACTTCCTTCTTCAACGTGAGCGTCTGGGGCGACCTCGGCGAGAACGCCGCCGCCTCGTTGTCGAAAGGTAACCGCATCGTGGTGACCGGCCGACTCGAACAGCGCGAGTACACCACCCGTGAGGGCGACAAGCGCACCGCGATCGATGTGATCGCCGACGACCTCGGTCGCTTGCGTTGGGCGACCGCGCAAGTCGAGCGCACCCCGCGCAAGGACGCAGCCCCCAAGAAGGCTGAAGGAGAGACCCTCCCGGTAGTGGAGGACTCAGACGAGTCCCCATTCAACTAGTCCTAGAGATCCGGAGTATGCGCGAATACGCATACTACCGGGTCTCTTCCGTTTTTCCCTGCCGTTTTGAAGGTTTCCGTATATGCGTCCGTTGGAGTCCTGGCCACAGTATTCAATATATGGTAGAGGTTCTGGGTGTCCCGGCGGCGTACGCCAGGAAGTTGCGCAACGAGGCGCTATTGTCGTGTGCCGGTAATGTCGGGTTGATTGGGTTGTCTGCCGCGATCGTTTACGTCTACTATTTGTTCGGTGTCAAGTTTTCCGTGGTGTCCCTGACGCCTCCGTTCGTCTTGTTCTTGTATGCTTCCTACATGCTGTCGTCCGCCAGGGTTAGGTACGCCAAAGCCAATGTCGGGGTGCGCGCCGAGGTCAGGGTTTCTAAGACCTTGGTCAGGTGCGCACCGTACGCCCTGGTTCACGGGTCCACTCTGGGTTTCCGTGGGGACATAGATCATATAGTGGTCGGTCCTTGTTTGGCGACGGTGGAGACCAAGTACGGGGTTGGTAAGGTTGGTTTAAACGCCGAGAACAATCTGGTCTGCGGCGGCAAGATTTTCAAGGGTGACCCTATAGCGCAGGCTTCTCGCGCGGCGGACGCGGTGTCCAAGCACGCCGGCGTGGACTGCGATGCGGTCGTGGTGGTGACCGACGGCACGACGCCGCCTTTCCGTCACAGGGGCGTGACCGTTTGCTCTTTGAAGGACTTGGTGTCGGTGTTGAGTTCGTTCCCTAACACCAGGGTTTCCGCCGACCGGGCCGCCCGCCTGGCCGAAAGTCTTTACGTATCCGGGTAGTTGATTCCCGGGATTCCCGGTATCCGTCCGCACGGGCATAGCGCCCGGGAGGCTTTACGTGCCCGTCGCATGTTTGTGTTGGTTTTGGTGCGCGTGCCCCAAGGGTATCAGACAGACGCCCCACAGCGCTACTGAGGGAGTCCCCTCGGTCATACACGCAGGGGACTCCCTCTTGTTGTATGTTTGCGGGCTTTTTTGCCGGGTTCGTATACTGTCTTCGGGCTTTGCCGTCAAGGAGCGGACTCTTGCACAATAGTTGCAGGACGCGTACAATAGGTAGCATGCTTTTCAAGAAAATTTCCGCTTTGCGCGGGCAACGTCCGGCAAGCGTACCGGGAAAGATCCTGTTGACCGCCTGTTTGCTGCTCGGAGGGGTTCCTTCAACGATCACTTCTGCCGCTCCCACCCTGCCCGGGCAGATACTGATCACCAGCATAATACCTTCCTCCGGCAAACTCACGGTGGCCTGGGAGATAACCGGTCCGGGCGCCGCCCTCACCGATGTGGAGTTCACTACCAACAACGGCACCAACTGGTTGACCACGGGTTCCACCTCTTCCCCGGTCGTCATCGAGTCGCCGAGCACCTCGGCGAATGCCAACTTGGTGAACGGCACGACTTACGCTTTCGCTTTGAGGGCCGTCAACGCCGCCGGTAACGCTCCGGCCTCCAAGAGGTACGAGATAATAGTCGGGGACTCGCGTACCCAGCCGGCCAACATCACCGCTGTCGCCGTGGATGAGAGGAAGTTGACCTTGACGTTGGCTCACCCCGTGCGCGCCACCGGCAAGGGTTGCATACAGTACAGTACCGACAGTGGCACTACCTACAGCCCCCTGGAAACCTATACCACCAGCCTGGTTGTGTCCAGTTTGTCGTCCGATCAGACTCAGCCCTTGGTCAACGGTACCAGGTACGGCTTGAGGGTGCGCTACTGGGACGTATGCGGTATTTCTATCGATGCGGCCCTCACCAACGAAGGCGGGTTCGGTATATCCGGTCCCTCGGCGGTGGTTTTCGCCACCCCCAGCAGTGTGCCGTCCCCTTCCGAGATAACGTCCGTCAACCCGCGCGCGACTTCTCTGTCTGTTTCCGCTGAGCTGGGTATGAACGGCGGGTCTGCCATAACCAGGCTCGAGTATTCCACCGACGGTGGCACCTCCTGGGCCCCCATCCTTCCCATCCCCGCGGCCCTTTCCGGCAAGCTCGACGTTCCGGGTACCGCTTATAGTTTCACCATCGTGACCAAGAGTTCCGGCGGGTCCTTGAGCATAAACACCGCGTACACTGTGGCTCTGCGTTCTATGAACGTTGTCGGGTACAGTGAGGCTTCCGCCTCGGTGTCCGCGTCGACTACCGGCGCCCCCCAGCCTTCCGAGATAGTGTCTGTGTCCGCCAAGTCTAATTCTTTGACCGTGAACGCCAACCTGGGATCCCCCGGCGGGTCTGCCATAA
>Ga0194132_10002500_pt1 | contig 34234 bp, 35 predicted proteins | sample TA2KigOf80mmetaG_FD_148612 | JGI IMG/M metagenome (GOLD analysis project Ga0194132, IMG submission 148612) | Freshwater microbial communities from Lake Tanganyika, Tanzania - TA2015054 Kigoma Offshore 80m | ecosystem: Environmental > Aquatic > Freshwater > Lake | place: Tanzania: Lake... | reverse complement strand
TGGGCTTCACCCGCCAGATGCTCCATCTGCGACCCCGGTCCAATGAGACAAGACGTTGCGTCCTATGGCTCAAATGGATTCGACGCCGCCCAGTTCAATGGTTCATCTGGGAAATGCGGGTTGAAATAATCCTCGCTTCCGCCGCTTGAAATCGAGTATCCCGGCGGCCCAAACTGACGCCAGTCGAAATCCTTCCCAGGAGAGAACAATGCGCTTCACCCGACGTGAATTCGCCCTGACGGCCGCTGCCGCCGCGGCGACTGCGTTCGCCGGCCGCGATGTCTTTGCCCAGGCCCCGGCCTTCTTCCGCATCGGCACCGGCGGCACCGCCGGCACCTACTATCCGATCGGCGGCATCATCGCGAACGCGATCTCGGCCCCGCCGCGCCTGGTGCTGACGGCGCAGGCCTCCAACGGCTCGGTCGCCAATGTGAACGGCATCCTCTCGGGCGCACTCGAGTCCGGCTTCGCCCAGGCCGACGTCGCCCATTGGGCGCATACCGGCACCGGCCTGTTCGAGGGTAAGGAGAAGGCGGCCGATCTCCGCCTGATCGCCAACCTCTATCCGGAGAGCATCCATCTGGTCGCAGCGAAGAGCGCCAACATCAAGACCCCGGCCGACCTCAAGGGCAAGCGCGTCTCGCTCGACGAGCCGGGATCGGGCACGCTGGTCGACGCCAAGATCATCCTCGAGGGCTACGGCCTCAGCGAGAAGGACGTGAAGGCCGACTATCTCAAGCCGAACCAGGCGGCCGAGAAGATGCGCGACGGCGGCATGGACGCCTTCATCTTCGTCGGCGGCTATCCGACCAGCGCGATCACCGAACTCGCCGCCGCCGGCCCGGGGATCGACATCGTGCCGATCGATGGCCCGCAGGCCGAAGCGATCCGCAAGAAGTACGCCTTCTTCGCCGCCGACGAGATTCCGGCCAACACCTACAAGGGCGCGGCCGCGGCGAAGACGCTGGCGGTCGGTGCGCAGTGGGTGACCTCGGCCAAGGTGCCGGAGGCGCTGGTCTACGAGATCACCAAGGGCCTGTGGAGCGACAAGACCCGCGCCGCGCTCGACGCCGGCCACGCCAAGGGCAAGTCGATCGTCAAGGCGACCGCTGTCGCCGGCCCGAGCGTCCCGTGGCATCCCGGCGCGGAGAAGTTCTACAAGGAAGCCGGACTGCTGAAGTAAGCCGCGCCTTCAAGGTCGTCGTCGTTCTGGCCCCTCCCCGCAGCCGCGGGCGAGGGGCCGTCCTTTCCTGCCCCTGTCGATAGAGCGTCGTCATGACCAACGCCACCGCCGCCGCGATTATCGAAGCCCGCTCGCTCGAAGAGAAGTTCGATCCCGAGATGCGCTTCCGGCCGCTGACGCCGGCCGCCGGCTGGATCGTCGCAGGTCTGCTGCTGACGCTCTCGGTCTTCCACTACTACACGGCCGGATACGGGCTGCTGCGCGAGACGACGCATCGCGGCATCCACATGGCCTTCGTCATCGGCATGATCTTCCTCGTCTTCCCGTTCCTGAAGTCGCATGAGAGCCGCGAGCCGGTGGCGACCTGGTGGCGGCCTTTCGGCATCTCGATCGCCGACTGGGCGCTCGCCGTCGCCGCTGCGATCGGCAGCCTCTACGTGCCGTGGATTTTCGCCGACCTCGCCTTCCGCGTCGGCAATCCGCTGTTCATCGACGTGGCGATGGGGACGATCCTGATTCTGACGCTGCTGGAGGCGACGCGGCGGGGTGTCGGCTGGCCGCTGCCCTTCATCGCCATCCTGATGATGCTCTACGCGTATTTCGGCCCGTGGATGCCCGGCATCCTCACGCATCCCGGCGCGACGTGGTCGAACATCGTCAACCATCTGTATCTGACCAGCCAGGGCATCTACGGCATCGCCCTCGGCGTCGTCGCCACCTACGTCTTCCACTACGTGCTGTTCGGCGTGCTGGCGACGCGCATCGGCCTTGGCAAGCTGTTCATCGACTTGGCCTCGATCGTCGCCGGACGCTATGCCGGCGGTCCGGCCAAGGTCTCGATCTTCGGCTCGGCCATGTTCGGCATGATCTCGGGCTCGTCGATCGCCAACACCGTGACCGTCGGCTCGCTCACCATCCCAGCGATGATCCGCCTAGGCTATCCGCGCCACTTCGCGGCGGCAGTTGAATCGACGGCCTCGACGGGCGGACAAATCACGCCGCCGATCATGGGCGCGGCTGCGTTCCTCATGGTCGAGTTCCTCAACATCTCCTACACGAGCGTGATCCTGGCGGCGGTCGTGCCGGCCGCCATGCATTTCTTCGGTGTCTTCTGCCAGGTGCATTTCGAGGCGAAGCGCACCGGCATACGGGGCTTGCGCGACGACGAGCTGCCGATTGCAGGCGAGGTTCTGCGCGAAGGCTGGCAGACGGTGATGCCGCTGGCCGCGCTGCTGCTGATCCTGTTCTCGGGCTTCACGCCCTACCTGGCCGCCTTCTGGGGCATCACCTGCTGCCTCGTGGTCGGACTCGGCCGCCAACCGGTCGTCACGGTCGGCTATTTCGCGGCGCTGGTAGCATCGGTCTCTTTTGGCGTGACCACCAGCCTCGTCTTCTCGCTGCCGATGCTGCTGGTCCTGATCGCGCTCGCCATCCGTGCCCGGCTTCAGTCGGAAGAGGGCCGCGCGCGGGTCATCGACATGATCGACGCCTTCGTCGTCGGTGCGAAGTATGCGATCTCGGTCGGCGCCGCCGCGGCCACCGTTGGCATCATCGTCGGCATCGTCACGCTGACCGGCGTCGGCTTCAAGATCTCCTTCATCGTGACCTCCTTCGCGAGCGAACTCGGCGAGATGGCGCTGTCGCTGCTGCCCGCTGGCTGGCTCACGATCAACGGCGCCACGCTGTTCTTCACGCTGGTCATGACCGCGTTCGTCTGCATCCTGCTCGGCTGCGGCGTGCCGACGACGGCGAACTACATCATCATGGTCACGGTGGCGGCGCCGGCGCTCGGCATGCTCGGCGTGCAGCCGATCGTCGCGCATTTCTTCGTCTTCTATTACGGCGTTCTCGCCGACATCACGCCGCCGGTGGCGCTCGCTGCCTATGCCGGCGCCAGCATGGCCGGCGCCGATCCGTTCAGGACGGGCAACACCGCCTTCCGGCTGGGTCTCGGCAAGGTGCTTGTGCCTTTCGTCTTCGTCTACGGGCCGGCGATGCTGATCGTGACGCCCGAATTCAACTGGCCGGACTTCCTGCTGACGACCGGTGGCTGCATCATCGGCATCACCTTCCTGTCGATGGCCTTCGGCGGCTACGGCCTGGCGAGGCTCGCCGGGTGGGAGCGCCTTGTCCTCGGCCTCGCCGCGCTGCCGACGATCGCGCCCGGTCTGCCGAGCACTTTTGCGGGAATCCTGATCGCGAGCCCGATCCTGATACGGCAGGTCCTAGCGGCTCGGCGTTCCTAGAGTCCGGCGGCAATCACCACGCGGTCGAAGGCGGCCTCGCTGATGGCATAGTCCTCCGGATGCCAGAGGAGGCCGCCCCGGCCATACACCTTGGTGACGGCGATCTGCTGGATGTCCTGGGAGTTGTTCGCGGGCATGCCGTTGGTTGCCCCTCCCTGAGTTCCGCCCGGTTGGCCCTGGGTCGAGGGAGGAAAGACCAAAGCCACGCCGCGGAGCGGCGCCTTGCCGACGCCGCGCCTGCGTTGGTTCTCCTCTTCGCACTTGCGCCATTCCAGCATGCACCACTGGCTCTGCAGATATTCGGAGGTGACGACCAGGATCATCGCCGCGGCTTGGCTCACCGCGTCGTCGAAGGCTGCCTCCCATGCGACGTTGGACGCGCCGATCGGCATGTAGCCCTGGCTCTTGAGGTGCGGGCGGGTGTCCGGCGAGACGTAAGTGATGCCTCTGACCTGGTCGCCCGAAGCCGGCGCCATGCCCGCCGCGTAGTGCTGAGTCGTCTGTAGGCGTGCGGCGATGCAATCGAGATAGACCGCGTTCGGAGAGTAGTAGTTCAGTCGCTTCATCAGCTTGTCACGCAGCCAGTAGGCGAAATTCGCGCCATGGTTGGCCATGGCGAAACTCAGCACGATACGGGCTTCGTTACCGACATAAGGAGCCCCTTGCGCGGTCACTCTTAATTCCTCCGGCGGTTGGGATGGCGATTGTCCTCGGGCGTGCGGACTCTATAGGCACCCCCGAGCGACAGTCTATGTTCGATGCATGCCCGGCGGCTTGAGGTCAGCCCTGCTGGCGATCGCGTCCGGACTCAGGGATCGATCTGGCAAACACCGCACCGCCAAGAATCATGTCGACGGTCTTGCCGTCGCTCGCGAGCGGCAACAATAAACGTTCGTAGCGATAGATCCGGCGATCGCGCCCGATGAACTCGCTGCGATGGCAGAGCGGTCGGAGGCCGCGGACGACTTCCCGGTAATGCCCGAGTATGGTCTCGCGCATCTGCGGCGAGAGCGTCGCTTCGAGCTCCTGCCCTGTATCGTCGGTGCCGGCATGGCTCACGATGTGCGTGCCGATCAGCCGCCAGCGGAAGCGCGCGCCGCCATCGAAGGCGTCGGCGAGGAAGATATGGGGCAGCAAGGCCGGGCCGATCGTGACCGGATCGATGTGCTGGCGGCCGGGCAGGCCCATAGGTACCAGATGGCGCCAATAGGCGACCAGCTGAGCCAGGCGTCCTGCGGGCTCTATGATCTCGAATCCGATGTCGTGGAGCCGGACGACTTCCGCCAATTGGCTTCCCACCTATCCCCCTTGGCCCGGCCGCCCTCGCGCATGGTTGGCCGTCTCAATTATCGAGACTAGCAGCTACCTTCGGTTCGATCCTTGCGCTGTGATCCGGGACACAGCTCGGTGCCCGGCATCACGCCGATGTGTGCGGCGGCATGTCGAAGACCGCGCCGCCGGGGATAGTGTCGACCAACAGGCCCTCGGGCGAGAGGGCCGGATGCGGCAGGCGTTGGTATAGGTAGACGGTGCCATTGCGGCTGACGAAGTCGCCGCTCGCGCGACATCGATGTCGTTGCGTCGCGGCAATCTTCCTTGCCGCGACCCGCGCCAGTAGACGAAAAGCTCGGCGAGCCGGCCTCGCGGCTCGATCTCCTCGAAGAACTCGGCGCTTCTACGTGCCAAGCGCTCTCGCGGCAAACACCGCGCCGCCGAATACGGTATCGACCGCACCTCCATCGGCGGAAAGGACCGGCATCAGCAAGCGCTCGTAGCGATATCCCCGGCCGTCGCGCCCGAGGAAGTCGCCACGATGGCAGAGATGGCGACGTTCGGTTACGACCCACTGGTAATGGCCGATAATGGTCGGCCGCATGGCCGGCGCGACGCTGATCTCTAGGTCGAGGCCGGTATCGTCGCTGCCGGCATGGCGGACGATGTGTGTGCCGATCAACCGCCAGCGAAAACGCGTGCCGCCTTCCAGCACATCGACCAGGAAAACATGCGGAAGCACCGACGGGCCGATCTCCATCAGCTCGATATCGGTCTTACGTGGCAACTTGCCGGGCCGGAGCCCTCGCCAGTACTCGAAGAGCTGCTCGAGACGGCCGGAGGGCTCGACTTCCTGGAAGGCTGAGGGCCGGGTCAACGGCTAGAGGGCCTTCACGGCGGCCAGTACCTCGTCGACATGACCGGGCACCTTCACCTTGCGCCAAGCCTTGCGGACGACGCCCTTGGCATCGATGAGGAAGGTCGTCCGCTCGATCCCCATGTACTTGCGCCCGTACAGGCTCTTTTCCACCCAAGTTCCGAAGGCCTCGCAGGCCTTGCCCTCGGTATCGGACATGAGCGGGAAGGAGAGATCGTACTTGGCGGCGAACTTATCGTGGCTCGCGACCGAATCCTTGGAGATGCCGATCACCTCGGTGCCGGCCTTCTTGAACTTCGGCATCGCCGCCTGGAAGTCCTGCGCCTCCTTGGTGCAGCCCGAAGTGTTGTCCTTCGGATAGAAATAGACGACCACCGGCTTGCCCTTGAGCTTGGCAAGTGCGAGCTCACCGCCGCCAGAGACGGGGAGCGTTACGGAAGGGGCCTTTTCGCCGACATCGAGGGTCATGCGGTCGTTTCCTTCCTCTTCAGCAGCTCGGCCGGCGCATCGATGATCCGCCGATAGAATTCGCGAACCCACCTCGCCGTCGCTTCGACCTTTGTCGCGAGGGCGTCGAGGTCCGCCGCGCCGCCGGCCTTGACCAGCGCCCGCCGGACGCCTTCCGACGCCGTCGCCGGATCGAAGTCGCCGCCGGTGGTGACGCGAAGGAAGCCCTGCAGCCGGCGCCAGAGCCGCATCGCCTCGATCAGGCGATCGGCATCGGTGCGATCGAGCGCGCCGGCTCCGGCCAGGCGGCCGATGGCGTCGGTGGTGTTGGCGGCGAGCACCTCGGGAGTCCTCGGAGCGTGGAGAAGCTGGAGATACTGGGCCATGAATTCGATGTCCACCATCCCGCCCGGCCGGTGCTTCACTTTCCAGGGAGAAGTTTCCGGATGCTCCTTCGCCATGCGCCGGCGCATGTCGGCGACGTCGGCGAGCAGCTTCTCCGGGTCGCGCGGGCTGGTGAGGATCTTCCGTACCGCTGCCGCTGCCGCCTCCATCAGCGGTCTGGGTCCGGCGATCGGCCGCGCACGGGTCAGCGCCATGTGCTCCCAGGTCCAGGCCTCGGTCATCTGGTAGCGGACGAAGCCGTCGAGGTTGGACGCGATCGGCCCCTTGTTGCCCGAGGGGCGGAGCCGCATGTCGACTTCATAAAGTGTGCCTTCGGCGGTTCTGACGGTCAGGCCCGAGATCAGCCGCTGGCTCCAGCGGCCGAAATAGAGCCCGGCCTGCAGCGGCTTCGGTCCATCTGATTCGAGGTCGATCGGCACGTCGTAGACGAAGATCATGTCGAGGTCGGAGCCGATGTTCATCTCGGCGCTGCCGAGCTTGCCGAGCGCGAGGACGGCCATGCCGGCCTCCGGGACGCGGCCATGCACCTCGACCAGAAGCTGTCCCGCCCGCTCCGTCAGCCGGTCGACAACGGCCTCCGCGATGTCGGTGATCGCCGGCGCGAGACGATCGGCATCGCTCTCGCCCGACAGCACGTGGTAGCCGAGCGCGAATTTGCGGTCCTCGGCCCAGCGCCGGGTGAGATCGAGCACGGCCTCGTAGCCGTCGGCGTCCTCGAGCGCGCGGTCGAGCTCCGATTTCAGCGCGTCGAGGCCCGGCGGGGCTGCCATCGTGCCTGGCACCAGCACCGCCTCGAGCCGGTTCGGCTGGGCGCCGAGCGCCTCCGCGAGATGCGGCGCCGATCCCATGACCTCGGAAAGCAGCGCCAGCAGCCGGGGGTTCTGGTGCAGCAGCGAGAAGACCTGCACGCCTGCGGGCAGCGCCTTCAGGAAGGCGTCGAAGCGGAGGAAGGCGCCGTCGGCGTCGGAGGTCTTGGCCAGCGCCTCCAGGAGCGCCGGCATCAACTCCGTCAGGATCTGGCGCGCCCGTTCACTGCGCGTTGCGCGATAGCGCCCATGGTGCCAGCCGCGCACGGTGGCGCACACCATCGACGCATCGCGGTAACCCAGCTTGGTCAGGGTCTCGATCGTGCCGGGATCGTCCTCGGTGCCGGTGAAGACGAGGTTGCCGGGGCCGGAGAGGCTGGGCGCTTCCTCGAAGAGCCGCGCATAGCGGCGCTCGACGCGCTTGAGCACGCCGGTGATCGCCTCGGCGAAAGCCGCTGTGTCGGCATATCCGAGGAAGGCAGCGAGGCGGGCGAGGTGCGTCTCGTCCTCTGGCAGCGTCTGGGTCTGCTCGTCGGCGACCATCTGCAGCCGGTGCTCCACCTTGCGCAGCGTGCGGTAGGCGTCGGCGAGGTCGTCGCAGACCTCTCGTTCGACGCGGCCGAGCGCCACGAGCGCTTCCATCGCCTCGATCGTCGGTCGCACTCTGAGCGTCGGATTGCGCCCTCCCCAGATCAGCTGCTGGGTCTGGGCGAAGAACTCGATCTCGCGGATACCGCCGCGGCCGAGCTTGAGATTGTGGCCGGCGACCGCGATGTCGGCACCGCCCTTGGCAGCGTGGATCTGGCGCTTGATCGAATGGATGTCGCGGATCGCCGCGAAATCCAGGTGCTTTCGCCACACGAACGGCTTCAGGTGCTTGAGGAAGCGCTTGCCGGCGGCGAGGTCGCCGGCGACCGGGCGACCCTTGATCATCGCCGCGCGTTCCCAGTTCTGGCCCAAGCTTTCGTAGTAGACCTCGGCGGCGCCGACCGACATCGCGACGGGCGTCGCGCCCGGGTCGGGGCGCAGGCGCAGATCGGTGCGGAAGACATAGCCCTCGGCTGTGCGCTCGGAGAGGATCTTGACCATGTCGCGCACGACGCGGACGAAGCGCTGTTGCAGGTCGTCGATCTCGGCGAAGCCCGGCATGGTCTCGTCGTAGAAGACCATCAGGTCGATATCGCTCGAGTAATTGAGCTCGCGCGATCCCAGCTTGCCCATCGCAAGGACGAAGAAGCCGCAGCCTTCCGATGGCGGCTCGCAATCAGGGATCGGCACCTTGCCGCTGGCGCGCAACCGCCGGAGCAGGTGATCGACCGTCGCCTGCAGGGCCGCCTCGGCAAGGTCGCTTATGCCGCGCGTCACCTTCTCGACCGGCCATTGCCCGGCAATGTCCGCGAGCGCGATCGCCAGCGCCGCCTTCCGCCGGGCACGACGGAGCCCGACCATCAGCGCCGCTTGGTCTGCCTCGCGCCCGAGGGGCGGGATCGCGGCCAGCGCCTCGGCGAGCCCGACCTCCGGCCCGCGCTCGGAAAGCGCCAGGGCGAAAGGCATCTCGGCCAGCAGGCACTCGGTGAGGAACGGGCTCGACCCGAAGACCGTTCTCAACAACGGACCAGCCTCCGGATCCTCGACCAGGGCCAGCGCCGCCTCCTGCTCGCCGGCATTGTCGAGGTCCGCCGCCCGCTCGCGCCAACGGTCGAGGGCGATCCGGGCGGCGGTCGGGTCGGCTGGCCGCGGTGTTAGGTCGGAGGTGGCGAATCGGAGTAAGCTGGTCATCGCAAAGGCTTTCTGCACGCGCGAAAGTGCGGGAGGCCTCGGGTGACCGTCAAGCCGCGAGTGCCGATGTCCCGGGCTGTCGTCAAAGCCATCGAGATCGTGGGCGGATTGGTCGCAGGCCTGATGATCGCGGCCGCGCTGCTGTTCTGGCGGCTGAACCAGGGTCCGATACCGCTCGACGTCCTGACCCCCTATCTGGAGCAGGCCCTCAGCGTCGACGAGCGCGGGGTTCGCGCCCGGATCGGCGCCACCCGCCTGACCTGGGCCGGCTGGGAGCGTGCTGTCGACCTTCGTGCGACCGACGTCCAGGCCGTCGGCCCGGATGGGGGGGTGATCGCCGCGCTTCCCGATATCGCCGTCCGTCTCGGCCTGCCCGAACTCGCCCGCGGCAGGATTCGCCCTGTAGAGATCGAGGTGGTGAAGCCTCGGCTCCGGCTGACGCGGGCCGCCGACGGCAGCATCGACCTCGGCCTCGGCGAGGGAGGAGAAGAAGGCCATCGCCAGTCGGGGGCCATGCTGGCCGGCCTTCTCAACGACCTCTCCGGTCCTAGGCAGGGCGACGAGGCGATGAGCCTGCCCGACCGGGTGGTGATCACCGGCGCCGACCTCGCTGTCAGCGATCTAGCCGACGGCATCTTCTGGCGCGCGAGCGATGTCGATCTCCGTTTCGAGCGCAGCGCCGAGGGGCTACGCCTCCGGATCCAGGGCGATGCCGAGATCGGCGGCCGCCGCGCCCGGATCGACGGTGCCGGCCGCTACCTGGCATCCGCCGGGACGATCGAGAGCCAGTTCCAGCTGAGCCGCTTCGAGCCCGCTGCGCTGGCGCCCTTCTTTCCGGACCTGAAGCGCGTCAAGCTCATGATCGATGGCACCGTGAATGCGGTTTTCGACGCCGAGGGTCGCCTGCTCTCGGCGCGGGTCGAGGCCGCCTCCGGGCCAGGCGCCATCGAGCTGCCCGAGTTCTATCGCGAGGATCTCGCGATCGCCGGCGCGCAGCTCCGCGTCCGCCTCGATCGTGCCGCCGACATGGTCGAGATCGAACGCGCCGTCGTCGATCTCGGCGGCCCGGTGGCGCGAGGCGCAGCGCGCCTGGCGGGCCTCAGGGGGCGCGGGCTGCTCGAGGCCGACGCCGTGCTCGAGAACATGGAAGTGGACCAGCTCTCGCATTTCTGGCCGGCATCGCTCGCCGGCAACGCGCGGTGGTGGGTCACCGAGAACATCAGCCGCGGCGTCGCTCGCGAAGCGAGACTCAAGCTGACCGGCGAGGTCCAGGACCTCAAGAACCTGATGGTGAAGTCGGTCGCCGGCGGCATCACGTACGAGAACCTGACCGTCCGCTACCTGGCGCCGATGCCGCCGGTGCGCCAGGTGCGCGGGACCGCGACCTTCACCGATGCGCGCTTCGATCTAGCGATTGCCGGCGGCGTGCTCGACAATCTCAAGATCACGCAGTCGACCGTCGCCTTGAGCGGCCTCGACAAAGAGCGCGAGCGCGCCGAGATCGAGGTGGTGGTGAGCGGCCCGGTCAAGGACGCACTCCATCTCATCGACTCGAAACCGCTCGGCTACACGAGCAAGATCGGCATCGGCCTCGACGGCGTCGCTGGCGACGCTGCGATCCGGCTCCGCTTCGCCTTCCCATTGATCTCGAACCTGAAGCTCGAGCAGGTGGCGCTGTCGGCCGCGGCCAATCTGCGCGGCGTCGCCGTGCCGAAGGTGATCCGCGGCTGGGACGTGAGCGACGCCAAGGGCACCCTTTCGCTCGACGGGCGCGGCATGACGGTGAAGGGCGACGGGCGGCTGCAGGGAACGCCGGTCGTCTTCGAATGGCGCGAGGAGTTCGACGACGCGCCCGCGGTTCGCCGTCGCTTCGACGTCAGAGGGCGCGCCGACGATGCTGCCCGCAAGGCGCTCGACCTGCCGTTCCTCGACAAGGCCTCGGGACCGATCGACGCGCATGTGATCGCGGTGCAGCGGCCGAACGGGACCAGCGACATCGACGTCGACCTCGACCTCGCCGGCGCCAAGCTTCGCTTCGACGAGATCATGTGGCGAAAGCCGGCCGGCAAAGCCGGGAATGCGCGCTTCGTCCTCAAGCTGGAGCGCGCCGACCTCGTCTCGCTTGAGGATCTACGCGCCTCGGCCGAGGATCTCGACCTCGGCGGGCGCATCACCTTCAACAAGGAGACGGACATCCAGACGCTGGAGCTGGCCAAGCTCAAGGTCGGCAACAGCGATGTCCGGGTTGGCGTCCGCCGGCGCGAGGGCGGGTTCAACGTCGGCGTCTCCGGCGAGCGCCTCGACTTGAGGCCGCTCTTCGCCGATGACGATGAGCGCGGGCCGAAGAAGAAGGGGCCGGCGCTGGCCGTCGAGATCCAGGTGGCCGAGCTCCGTGTCAGCGACGATCGCGCCTTTGCCTCCGTCCGGGCCTCGCTCGAGTCGGACGGGCTGGTGTGGCGCCGCATCGGGGCCGAGGGCCGCGTCGGCGTCGATGGCCGCTTTGCCCTCGACCTGTCGGCGGCGGACCGGCTGCACCGCTTCCATCTCACCTCGCTCGACGCCGGCGCGATGATGCGCGCGATGGGCTACTACGATCACATGGTCGGCGGCCGGTTGGTCCTCGACGGCACTGTTGACATAGACGCCAAGGGCTTGCCGTTCACCGGCGACCTGATGATCACCGACTTTTCCGTCGTGCAAGCGCCGGCGCTGGCGCGGCTCGCCTCGCTCGCATCCTTCTCCGGCATCGTCGAGACCTTGTCCGGCGCCGGCATCGGCTTCTCGCGTCTGAGCGCGAAGCTGATCCAGACTGAGGAGCGCATCACCATCAAGGAGTCGCTCGCCGCCGGCGGCTCGCTCGGCGTCACCGCCCATGGCTGGGTCGAGCGCAAGACCGACGCCGCCGAGATCGAGGGGACGGCTGTTCCTGCCTATACGCTGAACCGGGTCATCGGCGCGATCCCGCTGATCGGCACCATCGTCACCGGCGGGCAGAACGAAGGCGTCGTTGCCGCCGATTTCCGCATCACCGGCCCGCTCGATCGGCCCGAGGTCAGCGTCAACCCGCTCTCGACGCTGGCGCCCGGAATCCTCAGGCGCATTGTCCGCGTCCTCGGCGACTTCGAGGGCGACGGCGCGCGCCGCGAGGAGCAGGGCGGCAATCGCTAGGTCGGTACCGGCCCTTCAAACAAGCCTTGAGTGGACGTTCCCGTTCGGTCACGCTATCCAGTAGCCCGACCGGCAACGACCGGTCCCGGAGAATTTCCCCGGGACGATCCAACCACAAGCACCCTGGAGGCTTCGATGCGTCGCCTGCTCGCTCCGAGCTTGATCCTTGCCGCTACCCTCGCCGCCGCTTCCGCCCAGGCGGCGACGCCCAAGGACGCCCTCGTCATGGCCTGGAACCTCGATGCGCTGATCACCCTCGATCCGGCGCAGATCGCCGAGGTCAACGGCAACGACATCATGCGCAATGTTTGCAGCCGACTGGTCCGGTTCAACATTGCAGACCCATCGAAGCTCGAACCGGAGATCGCGGAGAGCTGGTCGAGCTCGGAAGATGGCCTCACGCTCACCTTCAAGCTGCGCAAGGACATCAAGTTTCCTTCCGGCAAGGCTGCGACGGCGCATGACGCGGTATGGTCGTTGAAGCGTGCGATCCATCTCAATTTCGGCAACGCCGCCAATCTCACGGAGTGGGGCTTCACGTCGGCCAAAGCCGACGAGCAGATCCGCGCCGTCGACGACCACACCATCGAAGTCAAATTGCCTCAACCCTATCCAACAGGATTGATCGTTTCAGCCGCCTTCACCTCCAACGTCTCCTCCGTGCTCAACAAGGAGACCGGCGAGAAGAACGCCAAGACGACCGACGGCAGGAGCGACTACGGCAATGGCTGGTTTAAGACCCAGTCCGATTGTGTTGGCCCCTACAAGGTGCGTACATGGAATGCCAACGATGTACTGATCCTGGAGGCGAACGACATTTATTTCGGCGAGAAACCGGGGCTTCGCCGTGTCCTCATCCGTCATGTTCCGGAATCGGGCGCTCAGCGCCTCCAGCTTGAGAAGGGTGACATCGACGTCGGACGGCTCCTCAGCTCGGATGATCTCAAGGCCTTGGCGACAAACAAGGACATCCACATCGAGCAGACCGTAATGCACGGCTACAGCTACTTCGCCTTCAACGCCCAGGACCCAATCCTCTCGAATCCCAAGGTGCGCCTCGCCTTCCGTTATTTGGTCGACTACGAAGGTCTCGAGAGGACGGTGATGGCCTATCAGGGCAAGGCGCGTAACAGCCTGGTCCCGATCGGCGCGTTCGGCGCGCTCGACGAAAAGGCGGGGCTTCCGTTCAAGCTCGACCTCGACATGGCAAAGAAGCTGCTGACGGAGGCTGGATATCCGAACGGCTTCACCAAGAAGTACATCCTCTCCGCCAACGCCTTCAATCCAGCGGTGGCGCAGCACGTCCAGGCGAACGCGGCGAAGGTCGGCATCAAGCTCGAGCTCGAGCAGATGGCGGACGCTAACCTGTTCACCAAGATGCGCGCTCGCGAGTTCGAGATCGGCCAGATCGGCTGGGGCGCGGGATATCCGGATGCCCACAGCATGGTCTCGCGCCACGCGCAGAATCCCGACAACCGGCCCGAGGCTAAGCTCGCCCAGTATCCGACGTGGCGCTCGGCCTGGGTCGATCCGAAGGTCAACGACATGGCGGCGAAGGCGATGATGGAGCGCAACGACGCCAAGCGTATCGCCGCATATCACGAACTCCAGAAGTACATGCTGGAGAACGGCCCGATGGCCTACATGTTCCAGACCGTCCGCCCGATCGCCATCCGCAAGGAGGTTAAGGGATTCCAGATCGGCGCTTTCGAGGTCCGCTACAGGTCGGCGAGCAAGTAGGGCGGAGAGCGGTTCATGTCCGTGACCGACGTCAATCAGCCCCGGGAGACGATCTCCCGAAGGCCTGAGGCAAGCAAGATTCCGCCCTGGGCCTGGGATGCGTGGCGCATCGTCTCCTCGGTGGCGGTGACCCTGCTCGGCCTGCTCGCGCTCACCTTCTTTATCGGGCGCATGCTGCCGATCGACCCCGTCATCGCCATCGTCGGCGAGCAGGCCGACGCCTCGACCTACGACATGGTCTACAAGCAGCTCGGGCTCGATAAGCCGCTCTACGTCCAGTTCCTCTACTTCATGGGCGACATGCTGCGGGGCGAGTTCGGCAATGCGCTGTTCACGGGCAACAAGGTCTCCGCCGACCTCATGCGCGTGTTCCCGGCGACGATCGAGCTCGCGACGATCGCGATCACGATCGGCGTCTTCGTCGGCATTCCGATCGGCGTGCTCGCCGCCGTCTATCGCGGCAGCCCGATCGATCATTTCGCCCGCATCATCGGACTGCTGGGTTACTCGGTCCCGACCTTCTGGAGCGGGCTGATGGGGCTGGTGCTGTTCTACGCGATCCTCGGCTGGGTCGGCGGGCCGGGCCGTCTCGACGTCTTCTATATCGACATCGTCGACCGCGTGACCGGCCTTCTCCTGGTCGACGCGCTGATCGCCGGCGAGTGGGAAGTCTTCCAGAACGCCGTCTCGCACATCGTTCTGCCGGCCAGCATCCTCAGCTTCAATGCGATCGCCTTCATCAGCCGGCTCACCCGCAGCTTCATGCTGGCGCAGCTCTCCCAGGAATACATCCTGGCGGCGCGGGTGAAGGGCCTGTCGAAGTGGAAGGTCATCCGCAAGCATGCCTTCCGCAACATCGCGGTCCAGCTGCTGACCATCGTCGCGCTCGCCTACGCCATCCTGCTCGAGGGCGCGGTGGTGACCGAGACAGTCTTCGCCTGGCCCGGCTTCGGCCGCTACCTGGTCTCCGGCCTGCTCGCCGGCGACATGAACGCGGTGCTGGCCTGCGTGCTGATCGTCGGCATCATCTTCGTCTCCATCAACCTCATCTGCGACCTGCTCTACAGGATCCTGGATCCGCGCACGAAATGACCACCGCCATCGAACCCGGCAAGGGCGGGCTTCGCGCCTATCTGACGGCCGAAGTCAGCAATTCACCCACCCAGGCGAGCTTGCAGCGGCTCTATTTCGGGTGCCGGCGCTTCGCCGAGAACCCGCTCGCCATGATCGGGCTCGGCATCCTCGTGGTGCTGCTGCTGGTCGCGATCTTCGCGCCGTTGATCGCACCCTTCCCGATGAACGAGCAGAATCTCGGGCGTCGCCTCCTGCCGCCCTCGGGCGCTCATTGGTTTGGCACCGACGAGCTCGGCCGGGACATCTTCTCGCGCGTCGTCTACGGTTCGCGCATCACGCTGCAGATCACCCTTTTGGTGGCGTCCATCGCCGCGCCGATCGGGCTCCTGGTAGGCACGGTCTCGGGCTATTTCGGCGGCTGGACCGACACGGTCCTGATGCGGATCACCGACATCTTCCTGTCGTTCCCCGGCCTGATCCTGGCGCTGGCCTTCGTCGCCGCCCTCGGCCCAGGCATCCGCAACGCCGTCATCGCGATCGCGCTCACCGTCTGGCCGCCGATCGCGCGCCTGGCGCGCGCCGAGACCCTGACCGTGCGGTCGTCGGACTACATCGCCGCGATCCGCGCCCAGGGAGCACCGGCCTGGCGCATCGTGGTCAAGCACGTCATGCCGATGTGCCTGTCCTCGGTGATCATCCGTATCACCCTCAACATGGCCGGCATCATTCTGACCGCCGCGGCGCTGGGCTTCCTCGGCCTCGGCGCGCAGCCGCCGATGCCGGAATGGGGTGCCATGCTCTCGACGGGCCGTCAGTACCTGCTCGGCAGCTGGTTCCTCGCCGCCGCGCCGGGCATCGCGATCCTCGTGGTCAGCCTCGGCTTCAACCTCTTCGGCGACGGCCTTCGGGATGTCCTGGACCCGCGCGACGAATGATCAAGCCGCTTCTCGAGGTCGAAGACCTTAATGTCACCTTCCGCACGCCGCATCGTATGGTGCGGGCCGTGCGCGACATTTCCTTCACCGTCGGCAAGGAGAAGGTCGGCATCGTCGGCGAGTCCGGCTCCGGGAAATCGGCCACTGGACGCGCCATCCTCAAGCTGACGCCGGGCAACGGCATCGTCACCGCCAAGCGCATGCAGTTCGAGGAGCTCGACCTCGCCAATGCGACCGAGCAGGACATGCTCAAGGTGCGCGGCAAGCGCATCGGCATGATCCTGCAGGATCCGAAGTTCTCGCTGGATCCGGTGATGCGCGTCGGCGACCAGATCGCCGAGGCGCTGCCGCCGGGCCTCGGCCGGAAGGAAGCGCGCGAGCGCGTTCTCGAGGTGCTGCAGGCGGTGCAGATCCGCAATCCCGAGCGCGTCTATGACCTCTATCCTCATGAGTGCTCGGGCGGCATGGGCCAGCGTGTGATGATCGCGATGATGCTGGTGCCGGAGCCGAAGCTGCTGATCGCCGACGAGCCGACCTCGGCGCTCGACGTCACAGTGCGCATGCAGGTGCTGGCGATCCTCGACGATCTGGTGTCGCGCCGCGGCCTCGGCCTCATGTTCATCAGCCACGACCTCAACCTGGTCGCGACGTTCTGCGACCGCGTTCTGATCATGTATGCCGGGCGCATCGTCGAGGAATGCAAGGCCTCTGAGCTGCGGGACGCCAAGCATCCCTATACACAGGGCCTGCTGGCCTCGCTGCCGCGCATCGGCGAGCGGCGGAAGAAGCTCTCCACTCTCGTCCGCGATCCGGCCTGGGCCTACTGACCATGATCGAGGTAGAAAATCTCGTCGTCCGCTTCGGCAAGGGCAAGGCCGCGATGACCGCGGTCGACAATGTCAGCTTCACGGTGAAGACCGGCGAGGCATTCGGCTTGGTCGGCGAGTCCGGCTGCGGCAAGACCACGATCCTCCGCTGCCTTGCCGGTCTCAACCAGGATTGGGAAGGCGTCATCCGCATCGACGGCAAGCAGTTGACGCCGAAGCGCGAACGCGCCTTCTACAAGCTCGCCCAGATCGTCTTCCAGGATCCCTATGGCTCGCTGCATCCGCGCTTCACCGTGAACGGCACGTTGATGGAGCCGATCAAGATTCACGGGCTCGACCGTGCCGACGAGCGTATCGACCGCGTGCTGAAGCAGGTGGGCCTCGGTCCCGCCTTCCGCTTCCGCTATCCGCACCAGCTCTCTGGCGGCCAGCGCCAGCGCGTTGCCATCGCACGCGCGCTGATCCTCGAGCCGAAGCTGATGCTGCTTGACGAGCCGACCTCGGCGCTCGATGTCTCGGTGCAGGCGGAGATCCTGAACCTGCTGACCGACATCCGCGACTCGACGGGTCTCACCTTCCTCCTCGTCAGCCACGACCTCTCGGTCGTCTCGCACATGTGCGACCGGCTAGCGGTGATGAACCATGGCCAGATCTACGAGGAGCTGACCGTCGACGATCTGGTCGCGCGCCGCTATCGAGAGGCCTATACGCGCCAGCTCTTCGAGGCGAGCCTCGGCTACGACAAGCGCCTAACCACCGAGCAGGTGAAGGCCCTCGACGAGGCTGGCGCCTGAGAAGGCGATGCCGTCGCGCTCTTCGACCGTTGACGACAGGGCCGATGCCATCGCCGAGCTGCTGCTCGAGGTCGCTCAGTGCTTCTTCAGGATACGGGTGGTCGGCCAGAAGACGGGCCTGATTACCAGCTGGGGCGGCGGGTCCTTCGGCTTCATGCGAAGCTTGGCGCTGCTCGGGCCGCTGACGGTGCCGCAGATCGCCGAGATGCGGCCGACCAGCCGCCAGCGGATGCAGAGACTGGCCGACGAGCTTGCCGCCGAGGGGCTGGTCGAGTTTGTCGACAACCCGAAGCACCGCCGCTCGAAGCTCGTGCAGCTTACGCGCAAGGGCGATGCGCAGTATCGCGAGATGAACGCCAAGCTGCTGGCGATCGCCTCGACCATGGGCCTCGACGTTTCCGAAGCGAGCATACGCAAGGCAACGGAGATTCTCCGCAAGCTTAGCGACGACGTGAAGTCGCGGTTCGAGCGCGGAACGTAGTTGACAACCAGGTTGTCAATTTCTAGGGTCGCCTCGTCATAGGAGGCGATCCATGGTCTGGACACACGGAACCAAGATCGTAATGGCGGTTGCCGTCCTGGCCGCAGGACTGCCGGTGCTCGCTGCCGCGGCGTCCTGGCATGATGGTGTGCATGAGTGGGGACATCGGTGGGGTCAGCCCCGGCATGCCGCCTTTTGCGCCGGCAGGGCGCAAACGCGCGCCGACGACCGCCTGGCGGCTGTCGAGAGGCGCCTGGCTCTCAGGCCCGAGCAGCGGGAGGCTTGGACGCGACTTTCCGAGGCGGTGGCGCGTGCGACTGCAACTGTGAAGATCGCCTGCGCCGCGCCGGCATCGGACACGCCCGCCGCTCTCGCCAGGCTCGAAGCCGGAATGGAAGTCGGCCTGGATGCGCTCCGCACGCTACGACCGTCGCTTGAGGTCCTGTATGCGCAGCTCTATCCAGAGCAGCGCACGCGCTTAGATCGGGTGTTGCGAGGCCGGCTGTGAGCGGCGCTGACACGGCCGGGGTCATCGCCAGGCCGCCGCTGCTCTATCTCGGCAGCCTGCTCGCCGGCGGCGTGCTCGACCTCGTCTTTTCGGCCCCGATCCCGGAGTACGCGCTACGGTTGCCGGTAGCGGCCTTGCTGTTCGTCGCCGGCGCGGCGCTGCTGGTGACATGCGCGCTTCGCTTCAAGGCGGCCGGGACCAACGTCCCGACCAATCTGCCGACGACGGCGCTGGTGATCTCCGGCCCCTATCGCCTCTCACGCAACCCGATCTATCTGGCGTTGACGCTGATCTATCTGGGCTTGGCCGTCGGCTACGGCAGTTGGTGGCCGGTGTTGCTGCTCGCGCCACTGATGATCGTCATGCGCCATGGCGTGATCGGCCGCGAGGAGCGCTATCTCGAGGCCAAGTTCGGCGAGAGCTATCGCGCCTACTGTTCTTCGGTCCGCCGCTGGTTCTGAGCCCGGTGCGCGACGTGCTCGCGATGCGCGATGTAGAGCGTTGCGCCGAAGATCACCACGGCGCCGATCCAAACCCATTTGTCGGGGACCTCGCCCAGGACGAGATAGGCGAGGATCGCGATGAAGGGCATGCGCGTGAATTCGAAGGGCAGGATCGCCGATGCATCGGCCAAGGCAAAGGCGCGGGTGAAGCAAAGTCAGCCGAGAGTGCTGAGCGCGCCCAGCGCCGCCATCGCCCAGAAGGCCGGCCATGAGGGCGTCGTCCAGTGCCAGACGGCGAGCGGCAGGGTCAGCACCATGACGGTCAGGCTCTGGTAGAACACCACCGTCGCCGTGCGTTCGGTGCCGGACATCTTCTTCACCAGCACGGTGACGCCGGCGAAGGTGATGGTCGAGAGGATGACCAGGACGGGGCCGAGGCCGAGGCCGAGCGGCACGGCGCCGGGCCGGAGCACGATCAGCACGCCGGCGAAGCCCACCAGGATCGCGATCCATCGCCGCGCCCGCACCTTCTCGCCGAGGAAGAGCGCGACGCCGATCGTGGCGAAGAGCGGCGTGGCGAAGCTCAGCGCCGCCGACTCGTTCAGCGGCATCAGCGTGACGCCGGTGAAGAAGCAGAGCATGGAGACGTAATGGCAAAGGCCGGAGGCGACCAGCGGCTTCGCGGAGGTTACCGTGGGCCAGGCGCGCACCTGCCAAAGCACGATCGGCGCGATGGTGACGAAGCCGAAGGCGCAACGGAAGAAGGCGATCTCGAATGGATGGATGCCGATATCACCGACCGAGCGGATCAGCGTATTGCCGATCGCGATCGTCGTCGCCGAGAGTGTCATCAGCAGCACGGCGACGATTAGCGGGCTGAAGGTCATTGCTGCCGACCTTGAGCCCGGCGATGGGCGCGGTGCTCGCGATGCGCGATGTAGAGGGTCGAGCCGAAGATCACCGTGGCGCCGATCCATACCCACTTGTCGGGCACCTCGCCGAAAACGATGTAGGCGAGGATCGCAACGAAGGGCAGCCGCGTGAACTCGAGCGGCAGGATCGCCGAGGCATCCGCAAGGGCGAAGGCCCGGGTGAAGCAGAGCCAGCCGGCGGTGCAGAGCGCGCCCAGCGTCGCGACGAGCCCGAGCTCGAACAGCGTTGGCGTCTTCCAATGCCAGAGCGCCAGCGGAAAGGTCAGCACCATGACGATGAGCGTCTGGTAGAAGACCACGGTGGTCGTCTTCTCGGTCCCCGACATCTTCTTCACCAGCAGGGAGACGCCGGCGAATGAGATGTTAGCGAAGAGCACCAGCGCCGCGCCGAGGCTGATCGGCACCGCGCCCGGCCGGAGCACGATCAGCACGCCGATGAAGCCGAGGACGATGGCCGCCCAGCGCCGCGCGCGCACCTGCTCGCCGAGGAAAAGCGCCGCGCCCACGGTGGCGAAGAGCGGTCCGGCGAAGGTCAGTGCCGCCGAGTCGTTCAGCGGGATCAGGGTGACACCGGTGAAGAAGCAGATCATCGCGGTGAAGTGGAACAGGCCGGAGGCACCGAGCAGCTTCGCGGCATGGGTACGCGGCCAGGCCCGCTCCTGCCAGATCACCAGCGGCGCCACGGTGAGGAGGCCGAAGACGCAGCGGAAGAAGGCGATCTCGAAAGGATGGATGCCGCTGTCGCCGAGGAAGCGGATCAGCGTGTTCTGCGCGGCCGTAAGCGCCGCCGCCAGCCCCATCAGAAAAACGGCGAGGAGAAGGGGGTTGGGACGGATCACGGTCCGGCCTCGGCGGTGCGGCGGGCGGCGATGGCCTCGCGATGCGCGACATAGAGCGTCGAGCCGAAGATCACCGCCGCGCCCAGCCACACCCATTGGTCCGGCCGCTCGCCGAACACCAGGAAGGCGACGATGGCGATGAAGGGAAGGCGGGAGAATTCGAAGGGCAGGATCGCGGAAGCTTCGGCGAGCGCGAAGGCGCGCGTATAGGCAACCATGCCGAAGGTGCCGAGTAAGGCGACGAGCACCATCATCAGGAGCGCGAAGGAAGACGGCATGGCAAGCACCGGCGCTGCCGGCACGAAGGTGACGACCGAGAAAAACAGGCTCTGGTAGAAGACGATCGTCGTCGAGGGATCAGTCTTCGACAGAGTCCGGAACAGCAGCGTCACGATCGCGAAGGCGACGGTCGAGAAGAGGACGAGAGCCGTGCCGAGGCCGATCGTCTCCATGCCCGGACGAAGCACGATCAGCACGCCGATGAACCCGATTGCAACCGCGATCCAGCGCCGGGCCCGGACCCTCTCGCCGAGGAAGAGGGCGGCGCCGATGGTTCCGAACAAGGGGGCGGCGAAGCTGAGCGCCGTCGAGTCGTTCAGCGGGATCAGCGCCACGCCGTAGAAGAAGCTGACCATCGCCGCGACATGGGCGAACCCGACCGCAACCAGCTGGCCGATCGCCTTCGGCCGGGGAACCGCGCGCTCCCGCCAGAGGATGAAGGCCGCGACCATGGCGAGGCCGACGACGCCGCGAACCCAGGCGATCTGGAAGGGATGGATACCGTCGTCGGCGGCGAGCCGGATGGCGACGTTCTGAAGCGCGGTCGAAAGCTGCGACGAAAGAATCCACGCCATGGCCTGGACCATCGGGCTCACGGCGGATCTCCGACCGTGCGGTGGGCGGCGGCTTCGCGGGCGACGACCGCCTCGCGATGCGCGATGTAGAGGGTCGAGGTGAAGATGATCGCGGCACCGAGCCAGACCCACTGGTCCGGCACCTCGTTGAAAAGCGCGTAGGCGAAAATCGCGACGACCGGCAGGCGCAGAAACTCGTAAGGCATCAGCGCGCTCGCGTCGGTGAGGGCGCAGGCACGTAGAAAAGTGATCCAGCCGAGCGTGCCGAGGATGCCGTTGGCGATCATCATCGAGGCGGCGAAGCCGGTCGGCATCTCCCAGACCACGGCTGCCGGGGGTATCGAGAAGAGGCACGAGAACAGCGACTGGTAGAAGATCAGCGTCGTCGCGGTCTCGCCGGCGATCCAGTGCTTGGACAGCAGCGTGATGACGGCGCCGAGCATGGCCGAGACCAATACCATGGCCGCGCCCCACTCGAAGGGAATGACCCCGGGCCGGAGGATGATCAGCACGCCGAAGAAGCCGATGATCACCGCGCTCCAACGCCGCGCCCGCACGGTCTCGCCGAGAAAGAGCGCTGCGCCGACCGTGGCGAACAGCGGCATGGCGAAGGCGAGCGCCGCCGACTCGTTGAGCGGCAGGACGGCGATGCCGAAATAGCCGGAAAGCATCGAGGCGACATGGGCGATGCAGGCGATCGCGATCACGCCGGCGTAGCGGCTCCTCGGCAACCGGCGCTCCATCCACAGGATGATGAGCATGACCGACAGAAGGCCGAACAGGTTGCGGAACAGGACGACCTGGAACGAATGCGCGCCGTCATCGGTAGCGAGCCGGATGGTGATGTTCTGCATGCCGGTGATGAGTACCGTGAGCAGAGCGTAGAAGGTCGCCATCATCGAGGTGGACGCGCTCATCGGGCCGACGCCGTGCGGCCGATCTCGCGGGCGACGATCGCCTCGCGATGGACGATGTAGAGGTTCGAACCAAAGATGACGGTGGCACCGAGCCACACCCATTGATCCGGCACCTCGCCGAAGACGAGATAGGCAAGGAGCGCGACGAAGGGAAGCCGGGCGAACTCGTAGGGAAAGACCGCGCTGGCATCGCCGAGGGCGAAGGCGCGAAGGAAAAGCATCCAGCTTACCGTGCCCAGGACGCCGATCACTGCCATCATCGCGACCTGGGTGGTATCCGGTGTCTCCCAGACGACGACCGCGGGCGGTACCGACATAAGGACCGAAAAGACGGTCTGGTAGAGGATGAGCGTGGCCCCGCGCTCGCTGCCGGTGAAATGTTTGAACATCAGCGTGGAGGCGGCGCCGAGCAGGGCGGAGGCGAGCGTCATCGCTGCGCCGAGCTCGATCGGCACGTAGCCCGGCCGGAGGATGATGAGGACGCCGACGAAGCCGGCGCCGATGGCGGTCCAGCGCCGCGCGCGTACAGTCTCACCGAGAAAGAGCGCCGCCCCCATCGTCGCGAAGAGCGGCCCGGCGAAGCCCAGCGCTGTCGACTCGTTGAGCGGCAGCAGGGCGACTCCGAGGAAGCCCGCCAGCATCGATCCGACATGCAGGATGCAGGCAAGCCCGATCATGCCGAGGAGGCGGGTGCGCGGTATGCCGCGCTCGGTCCACAGCACGATCGCGGCGACCGAGAGCAGGCCGAAGATGTTGCGGTAGAGCACGATCTGGAAGGCGTGGATACCTTCGTCGGCGACGACGCGGATCAGGGCGTTCTGGACTGCCACGACCGCGACCGAGCCCAGCATGAGCAGCGCAGCGAGGACCGGGGCGCGGGCCGGGCTCATCGCTCGCCGCCCGCGGCGAGCGCGCGCTGGCGTGCAACGACGGCCTCGCGATGGGCGATGAAGAGGGTGGAGGAGAAGATCACGGCGGCACCGAGCCAGACCCATTTGTCCGGCACCTCGCCGAACATGAAATAGGCGAAGAAGGCGACGGAGGGCAGCTTGACGAACTCGATCGGCTGGATCGCGCTGGCGTCGATCAGCTTGCAGGCACGCAGGAAGGCGAGCCAGCCGAGCGTGCCGATGAGCCCGATCGAGGCAAGCGCGCCGAAAGTCGGAAGGTCGGGCGTGACCCAGACCCAGGCGGCGCCCGGCACGGAGAAGACCGAAGCGATCAGGCACTGGTAGAAGATCAACGTCGTCGGGCGCTCATGGCCGGCGAAGTTCTTGAACATGAGCGTGACCGCGGCGCCGAGCATGCACGAGAACAGGATCAGCGCGGCGCCGAGGCTGACCGGCACCACGCCGGGACGGAGAATGATCAGGACGCCGATGAAGCCGGCGGCGACGGCGCTCCAGCGCCGTGCCCGGACCTTCTCTCCGAGGAAGAGTGCGGCGCCGATGGTCACGAACAGGGGAGCGGCGAAGGCGAGCGCCGCCGATTCGTTCAGCGGCAGCAGGCTCAAGCCCATAATGAAGGCCAGCATCGAGGCGACATGGAGGATGCAGGACAGCGCGATCAGCCAGACCCACGGCGTTCCCGGGATCCGCCGTTCGCTCCACAGCATGATCGCGAAGACGGAAAGAAGCCCGAAAACGTTGCGGAACAAGGTGATCTGGAATGCATCGATGCCCTGGTCGGCGATCAGCCGCATCAGGCAGTTCTGCAGGCCGGAGATGAAGGTCGCGCCCAGCATCAGAATTGTGGCGCGAACAGGGGCGGAAAGGGTGGGCATCTAGGCGGCAGCCCACTCTGACACCGAGTCCCTGCCAGGGCGAGCGACGTGTTATCGTCGTTTCATGATTCGCCGTGCCGCTCTCGTTCTCGTGGCTTTGGCCGCCCTTTTCGGGCCTGGCCCGTTGCGTGCGGCGGAACGCGTCGACTTGGCACTGGTGCTCGCGGTCGACTCGTCGGGGAGCGTGAACCAGCGCCGATTCGAGCAGCAGCGCGACGGCTATGCCCGGGCCCTCGTCTCCAAGCAGGTGCTGGACGCGATCGGGAGCGGCGACAACAAGCGGATCGCCGTCACCTATTTCGAATGGAGCGACGGGCGCCGCATGGCGCGCATCCTTCCGTGGATGATCGTCGACGGCGAGCCCGCGGCGCGGAAGGCGGCCGACACGATCCGCAACCACCGCCGCCAGCTGGTCGGCGATACCTGCATCGCCTGCGCGATCGACGAAGGCATGAAGCTCTTCGAGGAGATGACCTACGAGACCGACCGCAAGGTCCTCGACATCTCCGGCGACGGCGAAAGCAACATCGGCGGGTCGCTGGAGGAGGCGCGCGAGCGCGCGCTGGTCGCCGACATCACCATCAACGGGTTGCCGATCGAGACCTATTACGAACCGGGTCTCGCCCGCTACTACGAGCAGAACGTGATCGGCGGGCCGGGCTCTTTCCTGATCGTCGCGCGCGGCTTCGACGACTTCGCCCGGGCCGTCGCCGCCAAGCTGGTGCGCGAGATCGCGGAACTCCGCTAGCTCCGGCGCTTCGCGAGCCTTTCGAGCTCGTTCGCCGCGGCTTCGAGATTCTTCAGCATGCGTTCCATTTCGACGCGTTGCAGCGGCGGAATCTTGTAGCTCTGGAGGCCGTGGCGGAGCCCGGCGGCGCGCTCGCGGAAGCGCTGAGCCTTGGCGAGGTACTGCTCGGGCCCGTCGAGCTCGCGGCCGCCCTTGGCCGGCCGCCTCGTCCACATGACACGCTTGCCGGTCATCGGCCTACCTCGACATCAGCACCATCAGCATGATCGTGCCGATGGCTATCCGGTACCAGCCGAAAGGCGTGAAGCCGTGCCTGGAGATGAAGTCGACGACCGTGCGCACCACGACAAGCGCGGCCAGGAAGGCGACGACGAAGCCGATAACGATCAGGATACCGCCGTCGAAGCTCAGGTCGTGACGGTTCCTGTAGAGATCGTATGTGGCTGCCCCCAGCATGGTCGGGATGGCGAGGAAGAAGGAGAACTCGGCCGCTGCCTTGCGGTCGACGCCGAGCAGCAGCGCGCCCAGGATCGTGGCGCCAGAGCGCGACACGCCTGGTACCATGGCGATGACCTGGAAGAATCCGATCCTGAGCGCCAGCCAGGTAGAGAAATCCTCGACCTGGTTGACCGTTGCCGTCCGCGGCCGTGCCTCGATCGCGAGGATCGCCAGCCCGCCGACGATCAGGCTCGCCGAAACCACCCAGGGCGAGAACAGCACCGACTTGATGAAGCTGTGCGCGAAGGCGCCGATGATCGCCGCCGGCAGGAAAGCAAGAAGCACCGCGCCGGCGAAGCGCCGGGCGCCGGGCTCGGAAGGAAGGCCGATCAGCACGCGCCAGAGCCGGGCGAAATAGACGACGCAGACGGCGAGGATGGCGCCGAGCTGGATCACCACCTCGAACACCTTGCCCGGCGGGCCCTGGAATCCCAGCAGGTCGACGAGGAGGATCAGATGCCCGGTCGAGGAGACCGGGATGAACTCGGTCAGCCCCTCGACAAGGCCGAGAAACGCCGCGGCAACGAGAGTCCAGGGTTCCATCAGGCGCGCCAGATCACGGGGAAAGCGGGGCTGTCCATCGGCCCGCCGGGAGGCGGGGCGTCGGGCTGCGGCGGCGGCGACATGAAGCCGTCGCGCAGCACGTAGCGGGCGTCGTCGCCGGTGAAGCGCGCGGCGAAGGCGCGCCGGCGCGTCTTCATCGGGTTGCCGGGCGCGCCATGCAGCGTCAACGCATGGAAGGCGATGCAGTCTCCGGGCTCCAGATCCCAGGCGAGCAGCCGGTACTTGTCGCGGTTCGCATCGACGTCGGGCGCCATCTCGTCGCCGCTGGCATTCGCGTGCTCGGCGGCGTCGACGAAGCGTTTCGGCTTGTACCACTTGCCCCAGCGATGCGAGCCGGCGACGTACTCGACGCAGGTCTGGCGCGGCACCGGATCGAGCGGAATCCACAGGCTGACGATCTGCGCACCGTCGACGAAGTAATAGGGCTGGTCGTGGTGCCAGGGTGTGGGCTCGAGCGTCCCTGGCTCCTTCACCAGCACATGCTCGTGGAAGAGGTTGACCTTGGTGGCATCCATAAGCCGCGCGGCGAGCGCCGCTGCCGGCGACTCGCGGAAGAAGCACTCGTAGGGAGCGATACGCCGCCAGTTGCAGTAGTCGCCGAAGAAGAGCCCGGGCTTGCCCTCGGGCGTGTAGCGCTTGGCGTAGGGGCCGGGGCTCGCGAGGTTCTCCTCGACGCCCTCGGCCAGCAGCCGGATCCACTCGGGCGCGAGCACGCCGCGAAGCGCGACGGCGCCGTCGTGCCGGTACGCTTCGACCGTCGCGTCGTCGATCAGCATGGAAGATTTCTCGCCGATTCGCCGCCTTGCGGCAACCGCCGCATGGAACCGTTCCCGACTCGCACGGTTCCCAGGGCGGAGGAATCACGGAGCCAGCTTATGCCGAGATCATCGCTTTCCCAACGCAAGACCGCCGGCCGCGTCATGCACGAGTTCAAGCATGGCGAGCTCAAGAGCGGCCCCGGCGGCAAGGGCGGCAAGGTCAGGAGCCGCCGCCAGGCCATCGCGATCGCGCTCAGCGAGTCCGGAAGCTCGAAGGACAAGAGCAAGGCCGAGAACCGCCGCGCGCTCTCGAAGACCAAGCGAAAGGAAGCGCGCGGCGAGACCGCGCAGCAGGAGAAGGAAGGCAAGTCGCATGTCGGCGCCCGCGGCCAGCGCGAGAGCTCGCGCGCCATGGGCGGCAAGGATGCGAAGAAGACCACGGCCCGCGGCGACCGCGCCGCACGGGCGCGCGCCCGCGGCGACGGCAAGACCAAGGACCAGCTCTACGCCCAGGCGAAGCGCCGCGGCATCCCCAACCGCTCGAAGCTGACCAAGCAGCAGCTCGAAAACGCGCTGGCGCGGTGAGCCTTGCTCTCTCCTTCGGTGGCGAACTCGTGCCCCCTCTCCCGCCGCAGGCGGGGGAGGGATGGGGAGGGGGCCCCTTCGATTTCATGAAGCCCCCTCCCTGACCCCCTGCTTCGCAGGGAGAGGGGACACGAGGCGACTACTGCAAGGACCTCACCGACTCGTCGGCCGACTGCCACGAAACATCCACCGACCAAACCTGGACGCCAGGGCATTCAAGCTTTGTTCTGCGCTCGTTGCCAGGGAATTGGGGTGACATAAAAAAAGGCGTATCGGTGAGCCTCGGGACGCGCGGATAGCTTACCAAGGTCTTTCTTGAGCCTTTTATTGCTGCGTGGATGCACCACAGCGCAAGTCTCGGCGCCGACAAGAAGCTCGACGGTGCTCATGATGTCGAGTGGACGAGAGGCATGTGCGCCTGGAGCAAGATAGAAGCCTTCAGCTTCCGGGTGCATTCCCAGCAACTGTCTTGCCGCAGCGATAGCGACGGCAAAGGTCCATGTTTGGTTGATCTGCTCGATGACATTCAAGGCGTAGCCTTCGACCGGGTGATAACCGACCGGCTCGAACTTCATTCGCTTTAGCATGTCCAGTGGATCGCCTGACTGTTCGGCGATCCAAGCATGTACACGCTGAGCTGAGAGACGCACCTTATCCATCAATGCGTCCGCATCTGCCTCTGTTCGGACAAGGATCTCCGAGCTGACTCGGCGAGTGGGCATATGGTTCCCGCCTACCGCAGCGCCGCGGCGATGTTGCCGCCGTCGACGGTGAGCACGGCGGCGGTGGTCTTCTCGGCAGCGGCCAGCGCGACGAAGGCCTGGGCCACGTCCTGGGCTTTCACCTCGCGGCCGAGGAGATTGCCGGACATATAGTCTTTCTCAGAAAGGCCGCGCGCCTTGGAGCGGCTCTTGACCATCTCGTCGGTCAAGAGGCCGGTGCGCACGCGGTCGGCGTTCACCGCATTGGCACGGATGCCGTCCTTGCCATAGTCGACCGCGTATTGGCGGACCAGGAACATGGTCGAGGCCTTGGGCAGGCCGTAGGGGCCGAAGTCCGGGCCGGGATTCACCGCCTGCTTGGAGACGTTGAACAGCAGCGAGCCGCCCTGTCCTTGCGTCTTCATGATGCGGACGGCGTTCTGCGCCGCGGTCTGGTGCGAGAAGAAGTTGAGCTCGAAGCTCTTGCGCAGGGTCGCGTCGTCGACCTCGCCGATCTTCCCCTGCCAGGCCGCACCGGCATTGGAGACCAGGATGTCGACGCCGCCATAGGTGGCCGCGATCTTGTCGAAGGCCTTCCTCACATCCTCGGGCTTGGTCACGTCGCAGCCGATGCCGATGCCGCCGAGCTTCTTCGCCGCGGCCGCGGCGGCAGTACCGTCGAGATCGATCAGTGCGACTTCCGCGCCCTCCCTGGCGAAGGCTTCGGCCGTCGCATAGCCGATGCCGGAGGCGCCGCCGGTGACGGCGACGACATGGCGGGCGAAGCGCTTCTCGGCTTCCTTGCCGAGCTTCGCCTGCTCGAGCGACCAGTATTCGACATCGAAGAGATCAGCCTCCGAGATGCTCTCGAACTTGCCGATCGCCTCGGCATCGAGGATCGCGTCGATCGCGTTCTGCGCGACGTCGGCATTCACCTTGGCATCCTTGGACGACTTGCCGAGCGCGAAGAGGCCGAGGCCAGGCACCAGGATCACGCGCGGCACCGTATCCAGCATCGTCTTCTTCGGCGTCGCATTGGCGTTGTTGCGCGCGAAATATGCCCTGTAGTCGGCGTCGTAAGCCGCGAGCGCCGTCTTCGCCGCGTCGGCGAAGCCCTTCAGGTCGTCGGCCTCGGGCGCCGGCAGGATCAGGGGCTTCGGCTTGGTGCGGATCACATGGTCTGGCGTCACCGTGCCGGCCTGCGCGTAGCGGCCGAGATCGGTGCCGTCGACAAAGGCGCGGACATTGTCGGAAGTGCGGAACTCGAACACCCAGCGTCTCCAGGCGCCGTCATCCGGATTGACCGGGATCGCCATGAGGCCGCGCAGGATCGGGGCGACATCGGCGACGCTCGCCAAGCCCGAGGGAAGCTTCACCGAGGCCGTGCTCTTCCGTCCCTTGGCGAGCCGGGCTTCGGCGAGACTGACCAGCTCGATCATGCGGTCATAGGCCTCTTTGGCGTTGTCGCCCCAGGTGAAGATGCCGTGCTTGTAGAGGATCAACCCCTCGGCCTTCGGCGCCTTGGACGCGGCGTCGCCCGCCATCTTCGCCAGCGCGAAGCCCGGCATCACATAGTCGACGATCGCGGCGCGGTCGCCATAGACCTCCTTGGTGATCTTCATGCCGTCCGGCTGGTCGGTCAGCGACAGCACGGCGTTCGCGTGCGTGTGGTCGATGAACTTGTGCGGCAGGAAGGCGTGGAACAGCGTCTCGACGGAAGGGTTCGGCGCGCCGGCATCCAGCAGATTGAGGCGCTGGAAATTGACCATGTCCTCGTCGGAGAGCTTGTCGAGCTTGCGGAGCTTGAGCAGCGGCTCGAGGCGCACGGCCGGCAGACCCGGCGGCTCGATCGTGCCCATGTCCCAGCCCGAGCCCTTGACGCAGAGCACGTCGACTTCCTCGCCGAGCGTGTCCTTCATCCGCGTCTTCACGGAGGTGTTGCCGCCGCCATGCAGCACCAGCTGCGGCACGCCGCCGAGCAGCCGCGTCGTATAGGTGCGGAGCGCTAGGTCGCGGTTGACGCACTTCTGGGCGTAGCGCGTGACGGCTTCCTCGGCCGCGGTGTCGGACCACAGGTTCTTCATGGAACAGCTCCTCGGGAACGGCCCCGGGACTACACCGGGACGGCCGCTCATTCAAGCAAAGCTAGGTGATTTCCGTTGGCGCCTGCGGGACGGTCTTCCAGAATTCGGCGTCATGGCCGACGAAGATCGTGGCGCCGCCGGCCTGGAGGGCTGCCAGGCGGTCGAGGGACTGACGCATCTGCTCGTGGTCATGCGCCCGAGGCGGCAGGCGCCGCTCGGTCAGTGTGCGGCAGAAGTAGCAGGCATCGGCGGCCAGCACGATTTCGCGGCCCTCGAGGCAGACCTTGAGGGACTGGTGGCCGGGGGTGTGACCATGAGTCGGCAGGCAGACGACGCGGCCGTCGCCGAACACGTCATGCTCGCCGTCGAGCTGGACGACCTTGTGGCCGAGATCGAAATCCTTGCGCGTGAAGCCGCGGGCGGCGGCCATGTCGGGGTCGAATCCCGCCTGCCACTCGCGCCGCTGGATCATCACCGTGGCGTTCGGCAGGAGCGCGTTGCCGCCGACATGGTCGAAATGCAGGTGCGAGTTGATGACGATGTCGATCTTCGCCGGATCGCGGTCGATGGCTTCCAGCTTCGCCGTCACCTCGTCGCCGGGCTTGTAGTGGAAGCGGAAGGTCTGGGCGATGCGCGGGCCGTAGCGGCCGGCGGGGTCCGACTGGCAGTCGGGATGCATCCCGGTGTCGAAGACGACGCGGCCCTTCGGATGCTCGATCAGATAGCAGGGGATGGGCAGATCGACCTCACCCTCGCCGCCTTCCATCAGGTTGGCAAGCGGTCCGGTCAGGCGGCCGCTGGTCATCGCAAACAGGCGCACGGTCACGAGGTCCCCCTGAAACGACGACGCCGGCCGCGGCGAGTGCCGGACCGGCGTCGATGATGCCCTAACGGGGCGATCAGGTCTTGTAGGCGGTGCCGACGTCGCGCTCGAGCTGACGCACCTGGGCGTCGAAGCTGAGTTTGGCGTCGATCCGGTCGCCAAAGGCGCCCTTGTGGTCCCACTTCAGATGCGCCGGCTGCTCGCGCAGCTTGAGGCCCGTCCACATGGCGCGGAGCTGGTCACCGCAGGTGTGCTCGCAGATGGACAGCTCCGAGAAGGAGTCGTGGACCGTCGGGCCGACCACGGTCACGCCGTGGTTCGCCATCACCATGATGGTCTTGTCGCCGAGGCCGCGCGCGATGCGGTCGCCCTCGTCGAGGTCGAGCGCCGGGCCGGTCATCTCGTCGTCATAGGCGATGCGGTCGTTGAAGATCAGGTTGTTATGGTGCGCCAGCGCGACGCGACCGTTCTCGAGCAGCGAGATCGCGGTGATGTTCGGCGGATGCACGTGCAGCACCGCCTTCGCGCTCGGGTGATCGCGATGGATCGGCACATGGATGTTGTAGGTGACGTCGCGGATCTCGCCCTTGCCTTCGAGGACGTTGCCCTTGAAGTCGCAGCGGATCAGGTTGCTCGCGGTGATCTCGGAGAAGAGCAGGCCGCGGGCGTTGACGAAGAACGTATCGTCGGAGTTTGGCACCATCAGGCTGTAATGGTTGCCGATGCCCCGGTTCCAGCCGAACTGGTAGGTGAGCTGGAAGGCGGCGGCGAGATCGACGCGGCACTGCCACTCCAGCTCTTCCTGGCGGCTGTTGGAGAGCTTCTTGATCACGGTCATCTAGGGGGATCCTCATTCCGAGCGGACGGACGACCCCATTTTTCCAAAGGGAAAGCGAACGCGCCAGTAAGTTCTTGTTATCGGGGTCGATTGCCCGTCGTTCCGCCACCGCGACGGGAGGACTCCAGCGGGACCGGTTCGCGCTAGAATGGCAAATCTCATGTCGCCCCGGATCGACCCGATCTTCGTCTCGCATGGCGCGCCGACCCTGGCCGCCCCCCGCCTCCCCGGGGAGCACGAGGTGGCGCGGCGCTTGAGCGAGATCGGCAAGGCGATGCCGCAGCCGAAGGCGATCGTCGTCGCCTCGGCGCATTGGTCGACGACGGATCCGCGCGTCGGCGGCTCCGAGCGCCCGTCGACGGTGCATGACTACTCGGGCTTTCCCGAGGATCTCTACAAGCTGAGCTATCCGGCCCCCGGCGCGCCCGATATCGCCAGGCGCGTCACCGACCTGGTCTCTGAGGTGGGATTCTCGGTCGCGATGGTCCCGGCCCAGGGGCTCGACCACGGAGTGTGGGTGCCGCTCCGGCACATGTTCCCGGCCGCCGACATTCCGGTGGTGCCGCTCTCGATCCAGGCGCAGCTCGACCCGGCGCATCACTTCGTGCTTGGCCGCGCGCTGCAGCCGCTCACCGAGGAAGGCGTGCTGGTCCTGGGATCGGGCGGCGCCGTCCATAATCTTCGCGAGCTCGCCTGGAAGGGCGGCGGCACGACCGATCCCTGGGCCCAAGGCTTCGATGAATGGCTGGCGCAGACCCTCGCCGCCGGCCGGCTCGAGGACGCGGTGGCGGTCAGCCTGAAGGCGCCGGAGTACAGGCGGGCGCATCCGACCTCGGAGCATCTGCTGCCGCTCTATGTCGCGCTCGGCGCCGCCGGCGCCAAGGCCAAGGGCGAGGCGCTGCATCGCGGCTTCGCCCTCGGCAATCTCAGCCTCGCGGCCTACCGCTTCAGCGGGGCCGGAAAGCCAGCATCGTCTCGATCAGCCGCCTGAGCGTCGGGCGGATGCCGTCGGCGAGATCGTCGCGCCAGCGATAGGGTGGCGCCTCTTCCATGTATGAGGCCTGCGACAGCTCGAGCTGGATCGCGTGCACGCCCTCTGCCGGCCGGCCATAGGCGCGGGTGATATGGCCGCCCTTGAAGCGGCCGTCGATTGCCGCGGTGTAGGGATTGGCGCTGCGGCACGCCTTCGCCACCGGCTCGATCAGCGCCTTCGCCGCGCTGGTACCGTCGGCGGAGCCGAGGTTGAGATCCCAGAGCTTCGTCGGATGGAAGCGCGGCACCATGGATGCGATCGAATGCGCGTCGAAGAGGAGCGCGTAGCCGAAGCGCGCCTTGAGGCGCTGTAGCTCGGCCACCAGCCGATCGTGATAGGGGCGCCAGTAGCGGTCGACGCGCGTCTTGATCTCGGCCTCGCCCGGCGCTTCGCCGTCCCGATAGACCGGCTTCAGGTCGAAGCGCGTGGTCGGGCAGAGCTCGGTGTTGTTGGCATTGGCATAGAGCACCGAGCCGTCAGGCGGCCGGTTGAGATCTATGACATAGCGCGAATGCGTCGCGACCAGCATCGAGGCGCCGAGATCGCGCGCGAAGTCGTAGAGCCGCTCGATATGCCAGTCGGTGTCGGCAAGCTCTTGCGCCTCGGCGGTCATGCGCGCGGCGAGCGCCGGCGGGATGTGCGTCCCGACATGCGGGCAGCTCACCAGCAGCGGGGTCGTGCCGGGATGAAAGCGATAGGGCTCCATCAGCAGTAGCGCGCGCGGAATTCGGCGAGGTCGCGGGGCGAGCGGAGATGGAAGATGCGCGCGCTCGACCGGCGTGCCTCGATGGCCGCCAGGAGCTTTGGGCGAAGATCGTGATGGAGCCGCCACATCATGCGGGGCAGCCGGAAGGTCACCGGCAGCATCGGGCAGCCTTCGGGACCATCGGAGCGCTCGCGGAAGATCGAGGCGATCTGCCGCTTCGTCGCCCACCAGTAGTGGCGCCACAGTGGCAGGTCGACGAACACGATGGCATCGGCGCGATCGAAGCGCGCTTCGATCGTCGGCCACGGCCCGAAGCCGTCGATGATCCAGCGCGATTTCGCCAGCAGCGTCTCATGCGTGGCGGTGAACTCGTCGTCGGGCACCTGGCGCCAGCCGGGTCGCCATTGCAGGTGATCGACGGCAATGTAGGGAAGACCGCGCGCTCCGCTCAGCGCCCGACAGAGCGTGGACTTTCCGCCGCCCGCATTGCCGATGACCGCGACGCGCGTCACCGCTCGGATCAGCGATAGTCGACCCGGCAGTTGATCCGCTCGCGGCCTTGCGTCACCATGAGCTTCGCGCCGAT
>Ga0194132_10002499_pt1 | contig 34237 bp, 32 predicted proteins | sample TA2KigOf80mmetaG_FD_148612 | JGI IMG/M metagenome (GOLD analysis project Ga0194132, IMG submission 148612) | Freshwater microbial communities from Lake Tanganyika, Tanzania - TA2015054 Kigoma Offshore 80m | ecosystem: Environmental > Aquatic > Freshwater > Lake | place: Tanzania: Lake... | reverse complement strand
GGAGATCGGCGAGATCGAATCCCCCCAGGTCGCGCCGGCGAGGATCGCGCCGAGGAGGATCGCCGGAGGCGCGCCGAGTCCCACACCCGCGCTGTAGAGCACAGGGCCCGCGACGAGCAGCGTCCCGAACGAGGTCCCCGTCGCCGTCGAGAGCATCGCGCATCCAATGAAGGCGCCCCCCACGGCGGCGACGGGGCCCGCCCCAACGGTGCGTGCGAGCCAGACGATCCCATCGACGAGTCCCGCCGCGGCGAGTACCCCACCGAGCGCGCCGGCGAGGAGCCAGGCCAAGAGCATCGTCGCGACGATCGGTTGGGCGACGGTGGTGATCACGGCCTCCGACCAGGCATCGCCATCGGTGGCGAGGGCGCGGCTCAGCGCGAGGGCGAGCAAGAGCACCGGCCAGAACCCTCGCTCGTCGGGGGCGCCGGCGTAGGCGAGCGCCCCGACCCCAGCGACGAAGCCGAGCATCGGCGCGATCGCGCCGAGGAGACCGAAGCAGAAGGTGAGCGGGGTGGAGGTGGAGGGCATGGCGCGGAAGATACGATTCACGGCGCCACGGTGCGTGCGACGAGGTGCGTTCCCTCGTGCGGCGAGTGGGGCTAACCTTCCCTAATGTCGACCGCCTCGCTCGCCCCTGATGAGTTCGTCCTCTACGACCTCCGTGTGGAGGTCGTCGCCACCGATCGTCCGATGGTCTGCGCGCATCGCGCGGGGGAGTCCTTCACGGTGGAGGGGGAGTTGCTCCGCTTCCCGCCGGGGCAGGGGTTCCCGCTCTATCCCTTGGCGGCGTTGCTGCCATTGCTCCCTGCGAAGCAGCGCGTGACCGCCCCCGCCGATTGGATGACGACTGATGCTGAGGTGGCCTGTCCTGATCCGCACTGTGGGGGACGGTTCAGGATCACACGCACCGGGATGCGCACCTTCCGGCATGGCGACGTGACCGTCGTGCCGATGCCTGAATCGAATACAGCGTCGTGAGCGTCCCGCGGATCACTCTCGCGCCGAGCTACACCATCTCGCGCGTGATCAAAGGCGGGTGGCAGCTCGCGGGAGGGCATGGCGCCGTCGAGGCGGCGCGCGCGCACGAGGATATGGCGCGCTTCGCCGAGGCGGGGATCACCACCTTCGATTGCGCCGACATCTATACGGGAGTGGAGGCGTTGATCGGCGACTTCGTCGCCACACGCGCGCCGGGTGCTGTGCAGGTACATACCAAGTGTGTGCCCGATCTCGATCGCTTGGCGACGCTCGCGCCGCGTGAGCTCGAAGCATTGATCGCTCGCTCGCGGCAGCGGTTGCGTGCGGAGGCGCTCGACCTTGTGCAGTTCCACTGGTGGGACTATGCGCAGGGGGACTGGATGGCGGCGCTCGAGACGCTCGCTGAGCTCCGCGAGCGTGGAGCGGTAAGGCATCTCGGCCTCACCAACTTCGATACGCCCTCGGTGGAGCGGATGCTCACCGCTGGTGTGCCGATCGTCTCACATCAGGTGCAGTATTCGTTGCTCGATCGTCGTCCCGCGCGCGCGATGGCGCCGCTCTGCGCGCGGCACGGGGTGGGGCTCCTCTGCTACGGCGCCCTCGCCGGAGGATTCCTCGGCAAGCGCTGGCTCGGGCAGTCTGAACCGAAGCAGCCGCTCGAGAACCGTTCGCTGACCAAGTACAAGTTGATCATCGACGAGACGGGGGGATGGGCGCGCTTCCAGGCGTTGCTGGCGTTGCTTGATGGGATCGCGACGCGGCATGGCGTGGGGATCGGCGCCGTGGCGGTCGCGTGGGTGCTCGCGCAGTCAGGCGTGGGGGCGGTGATCGCCGGTGCGCGCAATGCCTCGCATCTCGCCGATACCGTGGCGGGAGCGACGTTACAGCTCACCGAGGCGGATCAGGCGGCGATCGATGCGTTCCTCGCCGAGACGCCGGTGCCATCCGGGGATGTCTACGAACTGGAGCGTGACCGTGACGGACGCCACGGTCGCATCATGCGCTACAATCTCAACGCGCTCTGATCAGGTAGAACGCCTCCTGCCGCGGCCGGAAGAACCGATACCCCTCCGGCGTGAGATAGGCGCAGTCCTCCATCATCACGAAGACCTTCTGCCCGTCCCACTCGGGGACGGCGGTCGCGGTGTTGAGCTCGATCGACAGGTACGAGCCGTCGCGGAGACGCTGCGCGAGGCCAAGGGTGTCACTGCGGAGCGCGGCGCGAAAGTCTATAGAAGCGCCCAAGGCGTGGCCCTGGGCGCCCAGCGGATGCGAGTAGACCATCGCCTCGATCCCGCGCTCCTTCATCTCGGCCATCGTGCGATTGAAGACATCACCCCCGGTGCGCCCAGGGCGCGCGTGCCGGAGCATCAGCGCGTCCTGCAGGGTGTTGGTGTTGCGAAGGGCGGCGGTGAGCCCAGCCGGTGCCGCCTTCTCACCCGGCTTCAACACGTAGGCCATCTTCTGCCAGTCGGTGTCGAATCCCATGTAGGAGATCCCGAAGTCGATGTGCACGAGATCGCCGGGGCGGATCACGAGCGACTCGGGGGCCACCGCCAAGAAGCCACGCGAGGAGGCGTTCGCCCCGCCAGCGCGCTGCACGCGGAGATCGGGCTGGAACCAGGTGCGCACCCCGGCAGCCCAGAGCATGTCATAGAGCGCGTTGCGCACCTCGCCGACCGTCGTACGACCCGGACGGATCACCTCGTTCGAGAGCGCGCGCCGGACGATCTCCTCCGTCACCGTCACCGCCGCGCGATAGTGCTCGAGCTCAGCCGGCATCCGTGTATCGAGCACCTCGGTCACGAGCGCGGCATCACTCATGAAGCGCGTGACCGCCTCAGGGCCCATCGCCTCAGCGATCAATCGGTGCGTGTCGAATCCCAGCGTGCGCGTCTGACCGCGCCCACCACCGATGCCCAGCGCGATGGTGCGCGGTTGATACCGCTCCCAGAGCTGCCGCAGGGTCGCCGCCGGCGGAAGGGGCTCGGTGGTTGGCGCGTCGAAGAAGCGGGCGAGGTTCTCTTCGGTGTACCCGGTGACGGCGAACTTCTTGAGCCCCGCCTCGCCCGCATCGACGAACACAAAGAGATCGCGGTTCCCAGTGTAGGGCCGCGGCGGTGCGATCTGCGGCACCACCGGATTGTCGTGGAACTCCTCGTTCACGACGATCCACATCGCGACCCCATGTGTGCGCATCATCGACAGGAGCTGCCTATGACGCTCGGCGAGCCATCCCTCGCGTACACGAATCTGTTCGGACCAGGGGAGGAGGGCGGCGGCAGAGCGAATCGAGCGTGCGGGGGTCTGTGCCGTCGCTGGTGGCACGAGGAGGAGGGAGAGGAGGGCCGCGCCCATCCATCGCCGTCCTGAGGTCAGGGGGTGTGTCATGGGTCGGAGTATAGCCTCACGATCGGTCACCCGGTCGCATGTCACCCGGTCGCATGCTGCCGCAGGAACCGCCACGCCGTGGCGAGATGCGACGACTCGGTTCGCAGATTCCCGATCGCCACGCGGAGCACATAGCGCTCGCCGAGCTTGGTGTGGGAGAGGAAGACCTCCTCGCTCGCGTTGACCCGATCGAGGATCGCTGCGTTGTGCGCTTCGAGGGCCCGCTCGTCGGTGAGGCCGGAGGGACGATGCCGGAAGCAGACGACCGACATCGGCACCGGCGCGACGACCTCCCACTCGGGCTCCCTTGCCACCCATCCGGCGAACTCCTGTGCGAGCATACAGTGGTGCCGCACGCGCGCCGCGAGCCCCTCCACCCCGAAGGCGCGCATCACGAACCAGAGCTTGAGGGCACGGAAGCGCCGCCCGAGTTGGAACGAGTAATCGGAGTAGGAGAGCGCGACCTCCTGCTCATCGGTCTGGAGATACGCTGGCGTGAGACTGAAGGTCCGTCGCAGCACGTCGGGGTGCGCTGTCCAGAGCACCGAGCAATCCATCGGGGTGAAGAGCCACTTGTGCGGATTCATCACCACCGAGTCGGCGTCGGCGACCCCCGCGAAGAGCTCGCGCCGCTGCTCCAGCAAGGCCATCGCGCCCCCGTACGCAGCATCCACATGGAGCCACGCCCCTTCGCGCTGACAGAGCGCCGCGATCGCCGGGGTCGGATCGACGCTCGTCGTCGAGGTCGTCCCGAGCGTCGCGATCACCGCCAGCGGGCGATACCCCGCTGCGCGATCGGCCCCCATCGCCGACTCCAAGAGATTGGCGCGCATCCGGAACGCCTCATCGGTCGCGATCCGGACGACATTCTCAGCGCCGAGCCCGAGGGTGATCGCCGCCTTGTCCACGCTCGAATGCGCCTGCGTGGAGCAGTAGATCCGGAGCCGCGGGAGATCGCTCCGTCCCGCCATCCCACGATGTCGGATCTCGAGTGCGGGATCCCGCTCGCGCGCCGCCGCGAGCGCGAGCAACGTCGACGTCGAGGCGGTGTCGGTGATCATCCCGAACCAGTCGCTCGGCAGCCCCATCGCATCGCGCAGCCATCCGGTGGTCACCTGTTCCAACTCGGCGAGCGCCGGTGAGGTCCGCCAGAGAATCCCCACCTGGTTCAGCGCCGCCGTCACCAACTCAGCCAGGATCCCCGGCACCGAGGCGGTGTTCGCGAAGTAGGCGAGGAAACCGGGGTGGTTCCAGTGCGTGATGCCGGGCATGATCACGCGATCGAGATCGGCGAGGATCGCCTCGAGTGATTCCGCGCTCGTCGGGGCCTCCGCAGGCAACGAGGTGCGCAGTTCCCCGGGTGCGAGCCGCGCGAGCACCGGGTGCCGCTCAGGGTGCTCGAGGTAGGTGCGGATCCATCCGGCGAGCACCGTCGCGTGCCGCTCGAATTCCTGAGGGGAGAGATCCCCGACCGACTCGGTCGTGTGCGGTGTCATCCACGGGAAATCGAAGGACCACCGGCGCCCCCCGCAACTGGAGGAAACCTCTGGGTGTCCCGGCGCGTACGAGGAGGCATATGTCCCTGCTTCCCGCCCTCGCCCTCCTCCTTCAGGTCTCCGTCCAGACCGATATCTCCGCTGGTGGCGGATCGATCCAGGCCTCCGTCCGCGTCCCGCGCGCCGAGCAGCGCCCCGTCACCGAGGAGGACCGCCGCACCGCCTTCGCCTCGACGGGAGCACGCGACCTCCTCACCGCCGCCCGCGCCGCGCGCGCCGCGCAGGATTCCGCCCTCCGCGCCTACGACGTCACCAGCTATCAGCGCACCTCCGTCGGATTCAACCTCCGAGAGACGGCACGGCAGCGACTCCTCTACCGGAGCGAGGGAGCGGCCCGCGTCCAGTGGAAGCGCGGGGTCGGGGCGAAGCTCGAGGTGCTCGGCGCCCGGGCTGCCATCCCCGCGGCCGGCGGGGCAGAGGATGCGCGACGCGAGATGGACGAGTCGATGGACCTCGCCGACCTGATGGCGATCCCGTACTACCCGGGGCGCGATGAGCTCTGGATATTCGATGCGATCGGGGGTCCACCGGAGGCGGACGAAGAGGGGGCGATCCTCGTGCACCCGATCGGCGAAGGCGCTGAGGCATTCTACACCTACGCGATCGGCGACTCGATGACCTTCGATCTCCCGCGCGGGCGACGCCTCGTCCTGCGCGAACTGCGCGCCACCCCCCGCACCCCGGCGTGGAATCTCGTCAGTGGGTCGTTCTGGTTCGAATCAGAGGGATCGCTCCTCGTGCGCGCCGCACTCCGCTTCAGCCAGGAGATGCGGATGTGGGAGATCGTCAAGGCGCAGGACCCCAAGGAGTACGCTGAGGTCCCGCTCGCTGTGCGCGGACTCCTCAACCCCCTGGAAGCGAACCTCGAGGGGATGACGATCGAGTACGGGCTCTACGAGGAGCGCTTCTGGCTCCCGCGCGATCAACGCGCTGAGTTCTCGGCGCAGGCGAGCTTCATGCGGATCCCGGTGCAGATCGAGCAGCGCTTTCGGTACGCCTCGGTGAACGGGGCGGTCGACGTCCCGCCGATCGAGGTGACCGTCTCGCGGCGGTGGCGCGTGATGCGCGATAGTCTCCGCGCCGCCGGCGTCGACGAAGATCAGCGGCGTCAGCTCATGCGCGAGATGTTCGCACGTAACGATTCCCTCGCGAAACTCGAACGGGATCGGCAGTGCGCCCTCGGTCCCCGGCATGTGGAGCGGCGCTCGCGCTATCAGGGGGTCGAGCTCCCGATGCTGGTGGAGCTCCCCTGTGATCGGAGCACCCTCGCCTCCTCACCGGAGCTCGCTGGCTCGCTCCTCGCTGACGACGAGCAACTGTTCGATGGCGCTGATGCGCAGCTCCTCGAGCGACTGATTCGAGACGCGCTCCCGCCGGGGACGATCGCGGGACCTCCCACCGTCTCGTACGGTCTGCCGCTCACGCGGTATAACCGCATCGAAGGGCTCGGCACGGGAATCGAGGCCGAGATGATGCTCGGGTATGGGTTGCATGGGCGCGCGCTTGGGCGCGTCTCCCTCGCCGATCGCCAACTCAATGGCGAGCTCACCCTCCGGCGCCTCGGGGCGCGTGGGCCCTCGACGCTCACGGTGTATCGCCGGCTCGCGGTGAGCTCCGACTTCGGCTCCCCGCTCTCGTTCGGTGCCTCGCTCGCCGCGCTGCTCTACGGACGTGACGAGGGGTTCTATCACCGGAGCTGGGGGGCGGAGCTGACCGGGCGTGAGTCGAAGGGCAATGGCCTCGATTGGCGGCTCTTCGTCGAACAGCAGTCAACGGCCGACCTCGCCACGCGCTGGTCCCTCTTCGCCGGCGCGAACGATTCGCGCATGGTGGGGAATGTGATCGCCGAGGGTGGGACCTTCGTGGGCGCCGCGCTGCGATGGCGCGGGAGCCGCGGCGTCGATCCCGCGGGGTGGCGCGCGCTCTGGGATCTCCGCGCGGAAGGGGCCTCTGGTCGCGTCGATGAGCTCCCCCCGATGATAGAACCGGCAATCTGGTGTCCGGAGTGCCCACCGGTGCCCGAACCCGTGCGGGACCGCTCGTACGGGCGATTCCTCGCAGAAGGGACGCTCTCCCGCGGCCTCGGTCCCCTCGCCGCCTCGCTGACCGGCGCCGCGGGCACCACCGCGGGCCGCGTCCCGGCGCAGCGCGCCTTCTTCCTCGGCGGACTGCAGAGCATCCGCGGGCAATCGGTCGATGCTGCGACCGGCACCGCGATGTGGATGACGCGCGCGGAGCTCGGGCTCAATCAGGCGGCGGTGCGGCCGGTGGTGTTCTACGACATGGGATGGGCGGGGGACCGCGCGCGGTGGCGCGAGAGCACCACGGCACTCCGTGGCGCTGGGATCGGCCTCAGCTTCCTCGATGGCGCCTTCCGCGCCGATCTCTCACGCGGGATCGCCCCGGTGCGGCAGACGCGGTTCGATCTCTCGGTCGAGGCGCGGTTCTAGAGGCGGAGCATCCCCTCGGTCATCAGCACCGCGTGCCCTGAGACGCGCACCGCGGTGACCTTCCCCGCCGCCTTCTCGATCCGCACCTCGAGCTGGCTCGGGCGCCCCATCTCCACCCCCTGCTCGACCGACCAGGCGAAGCTCCCGCTGGGCATCGGTTCCTTGGTCCCGAGCCAACCGCCGAAGGCCGCGACCGCCGATCCGGTCGCGGGATCCTCCGGCACGCGGATCCCCGGCGCGAACATCCGCGCACGCCAATGCATCGGGCTGACCGAGGGATCCTTGGCCGCGAGGAAGATCTCCGGTGCCCAGGCGCGCTGGAGTGTGCGCTCCCACGCCTCCATGCGGATCCGCGCCCGCCCTAAGGCCTCCACCGACTTGAGCACGACGAGGAGGAAGGGGTATCCGCACGAGACCGCCTGCGGGCTCAGCACGCCCCCCTGCAGGTCCTTCTCGTCGAGGGAGAGGATATCGGCCAGCGTGGCGAGGGTCGGCTGTGGAGGGCCGATCTCCGGGAGCTTCGCCACTGCGAACTCCGCCCAGGCGCGCTGCGGCTCCTCGATGCGCACCTCGACGGGGACGTTCCCCACTCCGAGCTCGAAGACGATCCGCCCCGCGCCATCGACGAGCGCCTCCGGTCCCAGCGCTCCCTCGGAAAGCGCGAGCGCCGCCGCCGTCCCGATCGTCGGATGCCCCGCGAAGGGGACCTCGCCCCCCGGCGTGAAGATCCGCACGCGCCGCGTGTGCGCGGGGTTCAGCGCGGGATAGCAGAAGGTGACCTCGGAGAAGTTGAACTCCCGCGTGATGTCGAGGAGTCGCTCCTCCGGGATCTCGCGCGCGTCCGGGAAGACCGCGAGCTGGTTCCCGCCGAACGGGGTCGCGGTGAAGACGTCGAGGGTGAGGAAGCGCGCCATGTTGGTCTCCGGTCAGCCGGCCATGTGCGGATAGCGGAAGTCCTTCGGCGGGACGAAGGTCTCCTTGATCGTCCGTGCGCTGACCCACCGCGTGAGGTTGAGCTTGGAGCCCGCCTTGTCGTTGGTCCCCGAGGCGCGACCCCCGCCGAAAGGCTGCTGCCCCACCACGGCGCCGGTGCACTTGTCATTCACGTAGAAGTTCCCCGCCGCATGGCGCAACCCCGCATGCGCCTCGGCGAGCGCCGCCCGATCCTGCGCGAACACGGCGCCGGTGAGGGCGTAGGGCGAGGTGCGATCGATCAACGCGAGGGTCTCCGTCCACTTGGCGTCGTCGTACACATACGCCGTGACGACAGGGCCGAAGATCTCCTCGCAGAGGAGGCGATAGCCGGGGTCCTTGGTCTCGACGAGGGTCGGCTCCACGAACCACCCAGTGCGCTTGTCGGCCTTGCCGCCGGCGAGGATCGTCGCGTTGCTCTTCGCATCGGCGAGGTAGCCCGCGATCCGATCGAAAGCGCGCTCATCGATCACCGCGCCCATGAAGTTGCGGAAGTCGTTCACGTCGCCCATCGCGATCCCGGCGATCATCGCGGTGAGGCGCTCCTTCACCTGCGGCCAGAGCGAGGCGGGCACGTAGATACGGCTACAGGCCGAACACTTCTGCCCCTGATACTCGAAGGCGCCTCGGATCACCCCCACGCAGAACGCCTCGACATCCGCCGACGCGTGCGCGAGCATGAAGTCCTTGCCGCCGGTCTCGCCGACGATGCGCGGATACGAGCGGTAGCTCCCCATGTTCCCGCCGACCGTCTTCCAGATCTGGTTGAAGACCCCGGTGGAGCCGGTGAAGTGCACACCGGCGAGCTCGGGGTGATTGAGCGCGAGGTCGGAGATCATGATCGGATCGCCGGGGAGGAAGTTGATCACCCCCGGCGGGAGCCCCGCCTCGTGCAGGAGCTGCAGCGTGTACCAGGCCGAGAGCATGGCCGTCGCGGCAGGCTTCCAGAGGACGACATTCCCCATCATCGCCGGCGCGCCGGCGAGGTTCCCGCCGATCGCGGTGAAGTTGAACGGGGTGATCGCGTAGACGAACCCCTCGAGGGCGCGGTACTCGCTCTGGTTCCACATCCCCGGGCCGGAGACGGGCTGTTCACTGTAGAGCTCGCGCGCGAAGGCGGCGTTGAAGCGGAAGAAGTCGGCCATCTCGCAGGCGGCGTCGATCTCCGCCTGGTAGACGTTCTTCGACTGACCGAGCATCGTCGCGGCGTTGATGGTGTCGCGCCACGGGCCGGCGAGGAGGTCGGCGGCCTTGAGGAAGACGCTCGCGCGCTGCTCCCAGGTCCACTCTGACCACTCACGCCAGGCGGCGCGCCCGCTCTCGATCGCGGCGCGGACGTCGTCCGGCGTGGCCTGATGCCAGGTCGCGGTGACGTGCTGGTGCTTGTGCGGGGAGGTCGCGTTGGCCGTGGCGCCGGTGCGGATCTCGCGTCCGCCGACCACGACGGGGATGTCGGGGCGCTCCTGTTCCATCTTGGCGAGGCGGGCCTGGAGGGCGGCGCGCTCCGGGGTCCCGGGGGCGTAGGAGCGGATCGGTTCGTTGACGGTCGGCGGGAGCTGGCGCACGCCGCTGGGCGAGAAGGTCGGCATCGTCGAGAGGGCTAGAGGATCGGACTGGGTGCAATCTAACTCCCACGGCGGTGATACTTCGGGATGTCGCGTGCCCCTCGGAGTCTCGTCATGACGCTCGTCGCGGTCAGTGTCGCGTTGACCGCCTGCGTCCCGGTGCCGGTCGAGTGGGGGAAGGGGACCCGCCATGCCGATGGCGCCCTCGCCGACTCCCTGCGGCTCGCGCTCGGCGCCGATGGAGCACCGGTCTTCGCCCCCGCGTGGACGCCCCCGACCTGGCCCGAGGAGCCGGGGCAGTGCCTCGTCTCGCGGCGTGCGGGGCGCACCGTGACCGATACCGCATACGCGAGCTGGTTCACCGTGCGCCCCGATTCGAGCGTCCTCCTGCGGGCGGCGCGCTCCGACGACGGCGGCCTCACCTGGAACCCTGCGGTGACGGCGGACTCGGTCGATGTGGGGCGCACCGGGTGTGCGCGCCCCATCCCCTTCCTCGCGGTCGATTCGCTCAATGGCTATCTCCACCTCGCCTATCACCTCGTGGCGCGCGAGGGGGCGGGGCTCTTCTTCACCCACGTGATGGACACCGGGATGCTCTTCCACGAGCCGGTGCCGATCGTCTACGGCAAGCGCCCCTCGGCGACGGCGCTCGCCTCGCGCGGCGACACCGTAGTGGTGGTCTACGAGGATCCGAACAGTCGCGTCCCACGGCTCGGGATCGCCGTCTCGCGCACACAGGGACACATCTTCGAGGGGCGGATGCCTGCGTCGGATGAGGTGGGGGAATCGCGTCGGCCGCTCGTGGCACTGCGCGGCGACCGGGTGGTGATCGCCTGGGACGCGTCTGAGCGTGGGGGGCGGGTGCCGCGCGTGATGCTCCGCGAAGGGCGCATCCAGTGGTGAGCGCGTCAGGGCATCACGCCGAGGGGCATCGCGCATGACGCGGATCTTCGGCGTCCACCCCGCCGACGACGGCGGGCTCCCGATGGCGGTGCGTCGCGCCGCCGATGCCGGCGCGCGCGCCCTGCAGTGCTTCACCGCCCCCCCGACCTACTACAACGAGAAGGTCGGCTTCGCCGCGACCAAGGCGGCGAAGGTGCACGCCGCGCTCGATGCGGTGGGGATCGAGCGGCGCCACATGCTCGTGCACGCGGCGTACGTGCTCAACACCGCCTCCCCCGAGGAGACGAAGGCGCTCCGCGCCCGCGCGGGGCTCGCCAAGGAGCTAGAGCGCTCCACCGCGCTCGGTGCCCTTGGCTGCTGCTTCCACCCCGGCTCCGCGGGGGAGAGTGACCCCACCGACGCCGCGGTGCGCGTGGGGCTCGCCATCCGCTACGCCCTCGAGACGGTGCCCGAGAGCGGGGCGGGGACGCGCGTGCTGATCGAGAACACCGCTGGGGCGGGCCGCACCATGGGGCGCACCCCCGAGGAGATCGCCCTGATGCTCGCGCAGGTGCCGGACGCGCTGCGGCATCGCACCGGCTACGGGCTCGACACCTGTCATCTGCACGCGGCGGGGCACGACCTCACCTCCTCCCCCGAGGCGCTGCGCGCCACCCTCGACCGATTCGAGCAGGTGATCGGGGAGCGTCCCGCCTTCCTCCACCTGAACGACAGTCAGCATCCGGCGGGGTCGAACAAGGATCGTCACGCCCTCCTGGGTGAGGGGACGATCGGCGTCGCGCCGTTCGGTTGGCTCCTCGCGGACGTGCGCTCCGAAGGGATCCCACTCATCCTTGAGACCCCCTCCGAGCGGGAACAGGTGGTGGAGGATGACCCCTCCGCCGACCCCGCCGATCGGCGGATGGTCGCCCTCCTCGAGGGACTCTGCTCGGGGTGAGGGCTATTGCGCTCGAGAGCGAGCCCCTTACTTTCGAGTCAGATCGCGCACGTGCTCGACCGGGCGCAGCACGCGATCATCACAATCCTCGAGGAGACACTCGAATGGCTGCCAAGAAGAAGAAGGCTGCGAAGAAGCCGGCGAAGAAGCCGGCGAAGAAGGCTGCGAAGAAGCCGGCGAAGAAGGCCGTGAAGAAGGCGAAGGTGAAGCGCAAGCCGAACGCCGCCTTCATGAAGCCGGTGACCCCGAACGAGAAGCTCGCCGCTGTCGTCGGCGCCTCGCCGCTCCCGCGCACCGAGCTCACCAAGAAGCTCTGGGCCTACATCAAGAAGAACGGCCTGCAGGACAAGAAGAACCGCCGCATGATCAACGCCGACGACAATCTCAAGGTCGTCTTCGGTGGTCGCGGTCAGGTGTCGATGTTCGACATGACCAAGCTCGTCTCGAAGAACGTCAAGTAAGCGACGTCGCTCGACGGGCAGGTCCGGGGGGGCGCACCAGACGGTGCGCCCCTCTCGTCTTTCCCGGGGGCGGTCCCCAGATTCCCCCTAGCGTTCGTTCCCGATCCCTCTCGCTCTCGCCTCTCGCTCGTGACCCCCAAGAAGCGCACCTCCTCTGTCGCTGCCGCTCGTGGACGCTCGGGTGGCGGCTGGCGTCCCGACTGGCACAAGCTCTGGGAGGGGTTCAAATCGCTCGCGGCCACCGTCGCGATCTTCCTCGTCCTCCGCACCTTCCTCCTCGAGGCGTATCGTATCCCGTCGGGGTCGATGATCCCCTCGATGCTCATCGGCGACTGGCTCTTCGTGAACAAGCTCCGCTATGGGCCGCACGTCCCCTTCACACGGATCAATCTCCCGGGGTACGCTGAGCCGCAGCGGGGAGAGATCATCGTCTTCATCTCGCCGCCGCAGATCGATCAGCCGTGGGACGCCACCCCGATCCTCGTGAAGCGCCTCATCGCGGTCGCGGGGGACACCGTGCATTCGCGCGGCGGGATCGTGCACATCAATGGCGAGCCCGAGGCTCAGGGGTACGCGGCGGGACTCCCGGGGACACCGGGCGACTATGTCGATCCCCTCTTCGATTGGCAGAAGCGGGTGCAACTCACCGACTCGCGCTTCGGACCGGTGCCGGCGCAACCGACGCTCGATGACTGGGGCCCCCTCGTCGTCCCCGAGGGCTACCTCTGGATGATGGGGGACAACCGCACCAACTCGAAGGACAGCCGCTACTGGGGCTTCGTCCCGCGCGAGAACGTGCGAGGGCGCCCGATGTTCGTCTACTATTCGTGGAACGCCGATGATTCCGATCGGCCCCTCCCCTTCCTCCTCGATATCCGGTGGGATCGGATCGGCCACGTCTTCCACTGATGCCCCGCTTGACGCCTCGTCGCCTCGCCCTCCTCGCGTTCGGCGCCCTCCTGACGGTCGGATGCGCGCGCGTCACGCACATCCACCCGGGTGGGGTCTCGAATCGCCCCTACACCCCCGTGGTGCGCGCTGGAGGGTTCCTCTACCTCGCGGGGCAGATCGGTGGCGATGCGTCGAAGGGCGGGGCGTTGGTCCCGGGTGGCATCGAGGGGGAGACGCGGCAGGTGCTCGAGAACATCAAGACCCTCCTCGCCGCGAGCGGATCCTCGATGGACCGCGTGGTGAAGTGCACCGTCTTCCTCGTCGACATCGGGGAGTGGGATCGGATGAACGCCGTGTATCGCACCTACTTCCCTGAGGGGCGCTACCCGGCGCGCACCGCGGTGGGAGTGGCCGGACTCCCCGGCGGGGCGCGCGTCGAGATCGAGTGTCTCGCCAAGGCCTGATCGATGCCGCTCCTCCGTCCTACCGCGGTCATGACCGCGATCGACCTCGACGAGGCGCTCGAGGAGAAGCAATCACTGCTCCAACGTCTGGTGTTGAACGTCGTCTTCATGGCGATGCTCACCGGCATCACCCTGCGCGTCTATCGCAATCTCATCCTCACCTATGGGTGGAGTGATCGCTGGCTCTGGGTCGCGGGGACCTTCCTCGGGCAGGTCGCGATCCTCTTCCTCCTCACCACGCTCTACCTCGGCAACTACCACGCCAAGTCGTGGCTCTGGCGCGCCCCACTCTTCGCGGTGATCGACGCCGCAACCGAGGTCGCGGTAAGCTATGGGATGCTTCGTGCCGGGCTCGAGCGTATCGGGAGTCTCCCTGCGACCTTCGAGGATTGGGAGGGGTCGGCGATCCGCCTCACCACCCTCCGCCTCACCCTGATACCGCTCTACGCCCTCGCGCTCGCGATCGTCTCGACGATCGTGCGCTGGTTGATCCTCCCGCGCGAGAAACCCTCTGCCCTCTCGTCCTGAGGTTGTCCTGATGCGCCTGCGTCTCCCGCGTCTCTCATTTCTAACCCTCGCCGGCGCGCTCGCGCTCGCCCTGACCTTCACCGCTACGACGCTCGCGGCGCAGACCCCGCGTCGCCCGTTCGGGACCCTGCGTGAGCAGGCCGTCACGCAGCAACGCTGGCTCGAACGGCGCCTCACGACCGTCCTCCCCGCGCTGATGCGCACGCACGGCGTCGACGCCTGGGTGATCCCGATGCGCGAGTACAACGAGGACCCCACCTTCTCCTCGCTCGTCTCCCCGACGACCTTCGCCGCGCGCCGCCGGACGATCTATCTCTTCTTCGATCGCTGCGCGGCGCAGGGGCGTCAGGACCCCGGCGATGGCTCGTGTGTGGAGCGGATCGCCTTCGGTGGGACCTCACAGGGCGGACTCTACGAGGCGCGCCGCGCGATGAAGGCGGTCGAGGCCGATGTCGGTGGGCGACAGGCTGAGCTCTGGGGGGACGAGCAGTGGCAGGTGCTCAAGGCGGCCCTCCTCGAGCGGAACCCGAAGGTCATCGCGATCAACACCTCGCGCACCTTCGCCTTCACCGACGGTCTCTCCTCCGGTGAGCGCGACGGGATGACCGAGGCGTTGGGCCCCGACCTCGCGCGGCGCTTCCGCCCCGCCGAGGGGCTCGCGCTCGAGCTGATCGCCGCCCGACTCCCCGAGGAGGTCGAATTCTACGGCAAGCTCCAAGCCCTCGTCTGGGAGCTCTCGCAGCGGATGTTCTCGAGCGCGGTGATCACGCCCGGCAAGACGCGGACGAGCGATCTCGTCTGGTGGTGGCGCCAGCAGGTGAACGACCTCGGGCTCGGGACCTGGTTCCAGCCGACGATCGACGTGCAGCGCCGCGGAGTGACGAGCGATGCGCTCGGCGAGGACCCCGTCATCCAGCGCGGCGACGTCCTCCACAGCGATCTGGGGATCACCGCGCTCGGCCTCAACACCGACACGCAGCACATGGCCTATGTGCTCCTCCCCGGGGAGACGCAGGCGCCGGCGGGGCTCGCAGCGGCGCTCGGCCGGGCGAACCAGATGCAGGATATCCAGATGGAGGAGATCCGGCCGGGGCGCACGGGGAACGAGGCGCTCGCCGCCTCGCGCGCGCGGATGACCGCCCTCGGGATCGAGGGGACCTTCTACTCCCACCCCATCGGGAAGCATGGGCATGGCGCCGGCCCCCTGGTGGGGCTCTGGGACTATCAGGACGGCGTCCCTGGGCGCGGTGACGCGCGCATCATCCCGAACATGTGGTACTCGGTCGAGCTCCAGGCGACCACGCCGGTCGCCGAGTGGGGTGGGCAGAAGGTCCGGATGGCCCAGGAGGAGGACATGGTGATCGGCGCCGACGGGGTCGCGCGTTGGGCTATCCGCCGGCAGGACCGGCTCTTCCTCGTGCGCTGATTTATCTTTCGCCCTATGCGGAAAGGGAAGAAAGAACTGCTCGTCGTTGGGGACCGCGTCCTCGTGCGCGTCGAGGAGGGGGAGGAGCGCTCCAAGGTCGGGCTCTATCTCCCCGCGACCGCCGTCGACAACCAGGCGGTGCAGGGAGGGCGGATCATCGCCACGGGCCCCGGGACCCCGCTCCCCGAGGTGGGGGACCACCTCGATGAGCCCTGGCGCATCGGAGGGGCCAAGGATCCCCGCCACATCCCGATGCAGGCGCAGGTCGGCGACTACGCGTTGTTCTTTCGCAAGGCCGCGGTCGAGATCACCTTCGAGAATGAGCGCTTCCTCGTCGTGCCGCAGGCGGCGATCCTGGCGCTCTCACGGGAGTAAGGACGATGCAATATGATGAACGGATGATCGCCCCCATGCGGGCGGAACTCACGCAGCACGGGATCGAGGAGCTGCGCACCGCCGCCGCGGTCGATGCCGCGCTCAAGGATGCGCCGGGGACGCGACTGGTGGTCGTGAATTCCGTCTGCGGGTGTGCGGCACGCAACATGCGCCCCGCGGTCGCCAAGGCATTACAGCACGCGATCACCCCGGATCACTGCTTCACGGTCTTTGCGGGTGGCGATGTCGATGCCACGCGTCAGGCGCGGAGCTATTTCACCGGGTATGCGCCGAGCTCGCCGAGCATCGGGTTGCTGCGCGATGGGAAGCTCGTGCATATGGTGGAGCGCTGGCAGATCGAAGGGCGGACGGCCGATGCGATCGCGGCCGATCTGGCCAAGGCGTTCGACACGTACTGCACGCCGGCCGCGCGCTGAGGTTGTCAGGACAGAAGACAGAGTGGGGCGGCGCTGATGCGCCGCCCCACTCGTGTTTCATGACTGCTTGATCCAGCGCATCAGTTCACCGAGTCCAGGTCGCTTCCCGTACAACAGTGACCACTAAAGTCTAAGTGTTGTAAATCAACAACTTACAAAACTATGAAGTGGGAATTAGAGCCGACGCAAGGACGAATTAACTAAACTATTTACTAAACTCAAAGTTGAACTGAGGGTCTGGTGAATGAAGAAAAAAGAACGGGGAGACGATTGTCTCCCCGTTCTAAACGAACAGAAAAACAACTGCTGCTAGTCCTCAATCAACTGACCAACCTACGCTCGGCAAGTATCTTGAAATTAGTCCACTGCTGAATGCGGAATAACGCTCATGTTGCGAAACGCCATGTCGCAACGCTACCTTCGTTGCGCTGGAAAGCATCGCCAACTTCATCCAAGGAGAAGAGCCAATGAGGCGAGCATTTACAACACTAGCAATTCTGATTCTTCTAGCAGCATGCAAGGGGGAGGTTGGACCAGTTGGACCAGTTGGACCGGCTGGACCACAGGGACCTAGTGGACCAACTGGAGCTACAGGCCCAGCCGGACCTGCGGGATCCCTGAATCGCTTTGCACAAACAGCAGTCATAGACGCAGATGGTGACGCTGTCGTTGCACTTCCAACGACTGCAGGCACGAGTGCAACCGGAACGAAACCGAACCTGACTTGCTTCATAACAGACAACCCTGCCGAAGGGCTTTGGATTTCGGTTAATGGAGCGAGTGAAGACGAACCAAACTGTATACTTTTCTTTTCAAATGGGCGGTGGAACGCAGCACTAATCAACGGAATACCGACGTGGACAGCGCTCTTCATTGCGACGTGGTAATTTTTCAGCCGTGAGTGGGACCCTAGTAAAAGGGGAGAAAGTAAAGAAGGCCACCATCGCGGGTGGCCTTCATATCGAAATACTAAACTAGTCACTAAACATCGTCAATCAGAACGGCGTAACCGTATGATTTCCATGATGGTAGCAAAACTCATACGTTTTCCGTACATCAGCAAGCCCACGCGATAGATCCGCGCCGCGACCCAGACGCAGGCGACGCTCGCGAGCAGCACCCCCAACAGACTCCCGATGATCTCCCCCGCGCCGACCTGCGTCGCGGTCATCCGCATCGGCATTATGATCGGCGCGGAGAAGGGCACCCAGCTCACGATCTCCGCGAGCCGGCTGTTCGGGTTCGTGAGGATCGGCTGGGCGAAGATGATGCTGAACACCAAGAGCATGATCACCGGCTGCGCCGCCTGTTGCGCCTCCTCCTGGCTCCCGACCATCGCCCCCACCGCCGCGAAGAGCGACGCATAGAGCGTGTAGCCCAGGAGGAAGAAGAGGACGAGCGCGACGAGCACGAAGGGCTCCACCGACGGGAGCCCGACCTGTGGCACCCCCTCGATCCCCATCGCACCGAAGATCTTCGCACGCTGCGTGTAGAACCCAACACTCGAGAGGAGCCAGACCAACTGCTGGGTGAGCCCCACCGCGCCGACCCCGATCACCTTCCCGGCGAGCAAGACATCCGGCGACACACTGGCGACGATCACCTCGGCCACACGCGTGGTCTTCTCCTCGAGCACCCCACGCAGGATCGCCTGCCCATAGAAGATGATGCTGAAGTAGAGGAGGAAGGCGACGCCGAAGCCGAAGATCGAGTTGGCGAGCCCTGAGCCCCCAAGCCCCTCGTCGGTCACGCGATCGGCCTTGAGGCGGACGCGCACCCTCGCGAGCGTCTCCGCCCGTTCGGCGTCGATCCCCGCCGAGGTGAGGCGAGCGGTGAGGAGGGACTGTCGGATCGCGCCCTCGATCGCCTCCATGTCGCCGACGGAACTCGCGTTGCGGCCGGCATAGCGCGCCGCACCCGATGCGACGGTCCCTGAATCGAGGACCAGCACGCCGGCGAGCTCCTTCCGCTGGATCTGCGCGATCAGTTCGCTCTCGCGTGTGGCGAGCTCGGCGGGGCGGAGCTCATCGACCGGCGCGGTGGTCGGGGACGGACCCTGCAGCGTAGGTGCGGCGAGTCGTTGCGCGACGCGCGCACCGAGCCCGGAGCCGGTGGCATCGAGGATGCGGATGTCAGCGACCCGCGCCTCACGCATGCTCCGCACGCTGAGATACGCCGGGAGGATCATGATCCCCCCGAAGAAGAGGGGGCCGAAGAGGGTCACGATCACGAACCACTTGGTCCGGACGCGCTCGAGATATTCGCGGCGGATGACCGCCCAGAGCTTAGCCATGTCCGCTCATCCCCGGCTCGACGCCCGTGGCGCCGACCCGTTCGAGGAAGATCTGATGGAGGGAGGGTTGTACGCGCTCGAACCGTTGGATCGAGGCGCCGCTGCTCACCAGCTGTCGGAGGAAGGTCTGCGCATCCGCGTCACGTGCGAGTTCGACCTCGAAGCTCCGCCCATGGTCGTCGCAGCGCGCTACGAGCGTGCGGTCATCGAGGATCGCGCGAATCTCGTGGCTGGGATCGCTCTCGAGCGCGAGCGCGATGGTGCGCCCCGCATGCGCCCCCTTCACCGCGGCCATCGTCCCGTCGAGGACCTTTGTGCCCCCGGCGATGATGCAGACCGCATCGCACAGCCGCTCGGCGTTGTCCATCAGATGGGTGGAGAAGATCACGGTGCGCCCGCGCCGACGAAGCTCCACTACGGTGTCCTTGAGCGCCTGCGCATTGATCGGGTCGAGCCCGCTGAAGGGCTCGTCGAGGATCACGAGTTCCGGGTCGTGCAAGAGCGTGCCGATGAACTGGACCTTCTGCTGCATTCCCCGCGAGAGCTCATCGACCTTCGCCTTCCCCCAGTCCTTCGCCTCGGTGCGGAGAGTCAGGCGCTCGAGCCACTCATCGATCCGGATGTCAGCGGTCTTCCGATCGATCCCCTTGAGCTCAGCGAGGAACCGGAGGACATCGCGGACCATCATCTTCTTGTAGAGGCCGCGCTCCTCGGGGAGATACCCCACGCGGTCGAGCTGGGACGCAGCATGGTGTGGCACACCGAGGATCCGGATCGACCCCGTGTCGGGGGCGATGATGTTGAGGATCATCCGGATCGTGGTCGTCTTCCCGGCGCCGTTGGGGCCGAGGAGTCCGTAGACCGTCCCAGTGGGGACGGTGAGCGAGAGATCGCGGACGGCGGTGTGCGCCGCGTACCGCTTGGTGACGCCCGAGATCTCAAGGGCGGGTGTCGTCATGGGGTGGGGGCAAGGGGGTGCGGAGGGGAATGTAGGGTCGCGCGCCCCTCCCCGCTTCGCGATACTACGCCGATGCGAATCCAGTCGCTGATCCTCGGGGTGTTGGCCGCTGCGGTGCTCGCCTGTGGCGGGGCGCCGAAGGCGGGGGAGGATCAGGTCCTCGTGGTCTTCAACGCGGGGAGCCTGGCGCGCCCCATCCGGGTGGCGCTCGACACCTTCGCGGCGCGCACCGGAGTCCGGGTGGAGCAGGAGAGCGCGGGCTCGCTCGAATCGGCACGGAAGCTCACGGAACTTGGGAAGATCCCTGACCTCATCGCCTTGGCCGACGCCGAGGTCTTCCCGCGCTTCCTGATGCCCGAGTTCTTGGATGGGTATGTGGCGTTCGCGCGGAACCGGATGGTGATCGCGTACACCGGCCGCTCGCGCTTCTCCCGGGAGATCACCGCCGACAACTGGTGGCAGATCCTCCAGCGTTCTGGGGTGGAGACGGGGCGATCGGATCCGCAGCTCGATCCCAACGGGTACCGCACGATGCTCGTCTGGCAGCTGGCCGAGCGGTTCTATGGCGAGCCCGGACTCGCGGCGCGGCTCGAGGCGGTTCACCCGCCACGCAATGTGCGTCCCAAGGAGGCCGATCTCGTCGGGCTCCTGCAGGCGGGGGAGTTCGACTACATCTGGTCGTACGAGTCGATGGCGCGCGCGCTCGGCTTGCCATTCGTCCAGCTCCCCAACGGGATCGATCTCAGTCCGCCCGATTCGGCAGAGTCTTATGCACGCGCCAAGATCACGGTGCGAGGCGCGCGCGCAGGGGACTCGGTCACCTTCGTCGGATCACCGATCGTGTATGGGTTCGGTGTCCCTCGTGCAGCGCCGCATCCAGCGGTCGCGGAGCGCTTCGCGCGGTTCCTGATCTCGGGGGAGGGGCGTGCGATCCTGCGACGTGAGGGGCTCGATGCGCTAGAGAATCCGGTGCCGCAGGGGACTGCCGCGCCATGGATGGTGCCGTGAGTCATTCGTCGACTGAGCACGCTGGTCTCGATGCGCGTGGATCGCGTGCGATGGCTCGCGTCCTGAGCATCCTCGCTGCCCTCGCGGGGTCGTTCCTCTTGCTCTTCTTGGCGGCGCCCATCGCCGAATTGGTCGGGGTAGGCGGCGCCGAGGGGTTGAAGCGGCTGGTATCCGATGGCGAACTGCGCGGCTCGCTCCTGCTGACCGCGCTCTGCGCGACCGCTGCCACCCTGATCGGTGTCTTCACCGCGACTCCGCTCGCCTATCTCTTGGCGCGTCGCACCTTCCCGGGACGTGCGCTGCTTGCGGCGATCTTGGACCTCCCGTTGCTCATCCCACACCCCGTCGCGGGCATCGCGCTCCTCCTCCTGCTCGGGCGCGAGAGCGCCGTCGGTGGAGCGGCGCTCGAGATGGGGCTTCGCATCGTCGGCACCCCGATCGGGATCATCGCGGCGATGCTCTTCGTCTCCGCGCCGCTTTTCGTCAGCGGGGCGCGTGAAGCCTTCGCGAAGGTCGATCCGCGCTACGAAGGGGTCGCCCGTACACTGGGCGATACCCCCTGGCGCGCCTTCCACCGCGTGACCCTCCCCCTCGCAGGCCGAGGCCTCCTCGCCTCCTCGGTGGTGATGTGGGCACGTGCGGTGAGCGAGTTCGGGGCGATCGTCATCCTCACCTACAATCCAAAGGTCGTGAGCGTGTTGAGCTATGACCGCTTCACGAGCTTCGGATTGTCAGAGGCGCTCCCGGTCGCGGCGGCGCTCGCGATCCTCGCGCTGATCCCCCTCACCGTGCTGCGCGCGCTCCGCCCCGATACCGGGATGGAGCGATGATTACCCTCGAATCCCTCTCCGCCACCAAGGGGCGCTTCGCGCTCCACGAGGTGAGTTTCACGCTCGAGCGTGGCGCGTACGGCGTGGTGATCGGGCCCGCTGGGGCAGGGAAGACCACGCTCCTCGAAGTCGTCGGGGGACTCCTTGCCCCGCGCACCGGTCGACTCCATCTCGACGGCCGCAACATGCGAGGCGTCCCCCCTGAGGATCGTGGGATCGGGCTCGTCTATCAGCACGCGTTCCTCTTTCCGCATCTCTCGGTCCGTGAGAACGTCGCGTACGGTGCCGCTGATGCCGCCACGCTCGATGAAGCGATCGACCGGATGGGGGTCACGCCGCTCCTCGCTCGAGATGTGCGCAGTCTCTCCGGCGGTGAGCGGCAACTCGTCGCGCTCGCGCGTGCCCTCGCGCGTCGACCGCGCATCCTCCTTCTCGATGAACCCTTCAGCGCGCTTGACCCGCGTCGTCGCGTCCTGATCCGTCGTGAGGTGCGTGCCCTGCACCGCGCCTGGGGGCTCACCACCCTCCAGGTGACGCACGACTTCGCCGAGGCGGGGATGCTCGGTGATCAGGCGATCCTCCTCGATGGGGGGCGCATCCTGCAGGCGGGAGCGCCCGCCGAGGTCTTCCGACGGCCTGCCTCACCCTATGTGGCAGAGTTCCTCGGTGCGGAGAATGTGCTGGCCGGGGCCGCACGTGACTTAGGTGAGGCGGCGCCCGATTGGCTCGATGGCGACCCGCGCGAGTACGCGCAGGGTCATCGCGCCTTCGCCTTCGAATCCGAGGGACTCACCCTCTATGCGGTGGGTGACTTCGTCCCCGGCGCCGGGCATGCGGTGATCCGCGCGGAGGAGATCACCCTCGCGCGCGGCCAGACGCACGACTCGGCGCGCAACCGATTCTCCGGGCGCATCACGGAGCTCGTCACCCTCGGCGCACTCACGCGCGTCACGGTCGATGTGCGCGGGACCCCGATCGTCGCGGCACTCACCACGCGGTCGGCGCAGGAGCTCTCGCTCGAGCCCGGACTCGCTGTGGTGGTCACCTTCAAGGCGATGGCGGTGCATCTCTGTTGAGAGGCACCGCCATCGGGTCCTGCATCGATCCGACCGCGTCAGCTCACCACGCGATCCCGTAGTCCTCACCGTGATTGCTCGCCGCACCCCAGAAGCTCCCGCGCGCCCGGTCGAACATGATCGCCGTGATCGGTCCTGAGGTCTTGTTCGCGAACTCCATCACATAGCCGCGCCGCCGCAGATCCTCGCGCACCCAGTCAGGGATCTTGTCGTTGAGCTGGATCCGGCCTGGTCGCGCATCGTGCAGCCCGAAGCTCGAACGCATCTGATAGCTGTGGAACCCCGGATGCTCCGCGGCCTGCTGTGGGGTCTGGCCGAACTCCACCATCGCGAGGAAGAACTGCAGGAGATCCTGATCCTGCGTGTCGCCCCCCTGTACGGAGAAGGCCATCCAGGGCTGGCCCTCCTTGAGCGCGATCGTCGGCGTCAGTGTCACGCGCGGCCGCTTTCCCGGCTCGATCACGTTGAACGGCCCATCCTCGGCGCGCGTCACGAACGACTGCGCACGCTGTGAGAGCCCGATCCCCGTGCGCCCCGCGATCACCGCCGGCACCCACCCGCCGCTCGGCGTGATCGAGACCATCCACCCCGCCTTGTCTGCGGCCTGGATGCTCGTCGTGCCACGCGTGAACGCCTCATGGAAGGCGGCATCATCTTCAGCGCCGCCGATCGTGCCACCTGAGGAACCGCCGCGTGCCGCGGAATCCGCGCGCGGACCGGTGGTGCTCCACTTCGAGAGCAGCTCGGTGAACGGATTGGTCCCTCCTTGGAATGGATACGGATCGCCCGGCTTCACCGCGGCATCGTTCTTGTCCGCACTCATCTGCGCCCACCGCGCCTTCGCGTACGCCTTGCTCATCAACCCCTGCACCGGCTCCTCGGGTGGGAACGCCGGATCACCGTAGTAGAAGTCACGATCGGCGTAGGCGAGGTTCATCGCCTGATAGATCGTGTGCATGTACTGCGCGCTGTTGTAGCCCAGTCCCTTGAGATCGACGTTCTCCAACATGTTGAGGGCCTGCAACATCACCGGCCCCTGCTGCCAGATCGGAAGCTTATAGACCTCGTAGCCGCGGTAATTCGTCGAATACGGCTCCTCGATCTTCACCTGCCAGTTCGCGAGATCAGCCTTGGTGAAGAGCCCGCCCTCCTCCTGCACCGCGCGGACGAGCTCGTCCGCAATGTCGCCCTTATAGAAGCGATCGTAGGCGGCCATGATCGCCGCCTTGCGCGACTTCTTCTGGCGCAGCGCCTGCTGCTCTGCCTCAACGAGCTTCTTGAAGGTCGCGGCAAGGTCAGCCTGCTTGAAGATCTCTCCCGCTTCTGGCGCCTCACGCGTCTTGCCGAGATGCGGGAGAAAGACTGCCGGCGAGTACTTCCACTCCTTGATCCGCCTGGCGTTGCTCTGGATGCTCCCAGCGAGCTGCGCCTCCATGGGATAGCCCTCCTCCGCCATCTGGATCGCCGGCGCGAGCACCTGCGCCAACGACATCGTCCCATATTCGGCGAGCATCACCATCATCCCCCCCGGTGTGCCTGGCGTCACCGCTGCGAGCGGTCCGAACTCCGGCGGAAAACGGAAGCCTTTGGCGAGATAGAACGCCGCCGCCGCGCCGGTCGGGGCGACGCCGAGGGCATTGATCCCGATCACCTTCTTGAGCCCCGGGTGATAGATCAGCGCCTGGGTCTCTCCGCCGCACCCGAGGGTGTCCCACATCGTGCAGACGGCGGCAAGCATCGCTACCGAAGCGTCGACGGCGTTCCCCCCCTGCTGGAAGATCATCGCACCGGCAGTGGCGGCGAGGGGCTTCCCGGTGACGGCGACCCAGTGCTTCCCGTGGAGGGGAGGGCGCTCGGTGCGCTGGGCCTCGGCCGCACTAGCCGCACCGAGGAAGAGGCTGCAGGAGAGGAGAAACGAGCAGGCGCGGAGGGTTCGCATAAGGCAGGTGTGTGAGGGACCCTTCAAGATGCGCGACCCCCGCCCGCCTGGCTACCGGGACCGACCCAACCTCACACCGCCCCGAACCGCTCCTGTGTCTGCTGCACCGCGCTGACCAACCGCGACACGTCCTCTGACGTGTTGTAGACCCAGAAGCTCGCGCGCACCGTCGCCGGCACCCCGAGCGCGCGGATCAACGGCTGCGCACAGTGATGCCCCGCGCGCACCGCGATCCCCGCCACATCGAGCGCGGTCGACATGTCGTGCGGATGGACCCCCTCGACGGTGAAGCTGACCACGCCGCTTCGCCCCTCAGCGTGCCGGGTCCCGTACAGCGTCACCCCGGGCACCGCGCTGAGCTCGGCCATCGCCTGCGTGGTGAGCGCCACCTCATGCGCCCGCACCGCGTCGAGCCCGAGATTCGTCACATAGGTGCAGGCTGCTGCGAGCGCGACCGCCCCCTCGACATTCGGCGTCCCCGCCTCGAATCGATGCGGGAGCACATTCCAGGTGGAGTCCTGATCGTTCACCCACTCGATCATGTCCCCACCGAAGTGATACGGCGGCATCGCCTCGAGGATTGGCCGACGGATGACCACCCCACCGATCCCCATCGGGCCACCAAGCTTGTGTCCGCTGAAGGCGTAGACGTCCACGCCGAGTCGGTCGACCCAGCTCTGGAGATGCGGCACCGCCTGGGCCCCATCGCAGACGAGCAGCGCGCCACACGACTGCCGCACCAGCTTCACGATCTCGCTCACCGGATGGATCGTCCCGAGCGCGTTCGAGACATGCCCGAAGGCCACGACCTTGGTCCGCGCATCGAGCAACGAGGCGAGATGATCGAGGTCGAGCGTCCCATCAGGGCCCAGCTCGGCGATCCGGAACTCCGCTCCCACGGCGCGCGCAAGCTGCTGCCAGGGGACGAAGTTCGCGTGGTGCTCCATCCGGGTGACGACGAGGTTGTCCCCGGCCTGCACATTCGCGCGGCCCCACGCGGTCGCGACGAGGTTCAGCGACTCCGTCGATCCGCGGGTGAAGATGAGCGTGTCGGCATCGGAGACGCCGAGGAAGCGAGCCGCCCGATCACGCGCATCGTGATACGCCTGCGTCGCCGTCGCCGCGAGGGCGTAGGCGCCGCGGTGCGGGTTGGCATTCGACCAGGTGTAGTAGTGCGCGATCGCGTCGAGGACCGCCTTCGGCTTCTGCGACGTCGCCGCAGAATCCAGGTAGGTCAGCGTCGGATGCGCCGCAAGGAGGGGGAACTCCGTGCGCGGGGCGAGAGGGGCGGTGCTCATAGTGCTCGTCGTACCCAGAGGGAGCCGTCGCGGTCCTCGATCTCGAACCGGACGAGGGGAAGGTCGGTGGGGCCGCCGCGGACGGCGCCCGTGCGGCAATCGAAGCGCGCGCCATGCCAACAGCACTCGAGCTCCCCCGAGGGATAGAGCGTCCCCTCGGAGAGTGGGAACTCCGCGTGTGAGCACTCATCCTTCACGGCGAAGAGCGCGCCCTGATGGCGGCCCAGGCAGAGCTTCATGCCGCTGGGGAGGGTCGTCGTCACCAGCTCCCCCTCGTCGATCGCCGCCGCCGGAAGCGGCACCGCGACGAAGGGGCGTGTGTCGTCGGTCATGTGGAGTGCGGACCCGCGCCGGTTTCGGTGCTCACCGTCCCCGCGCCATCGAGCGCGGAGCGGAAGGCGTGCCAGGCGAGCGAGGCGCACTTCACTCGCATCGGGAACTTCCCGACGCCGCTCAACGCACGTAGCGGGCCGAGCCCCTTGATCACCGCAGGATCCGTCTCGACCCCGGTCAGCACGCGATGCATCGTCTCGAACAGCGCCACCGCCTCGGCGCGGCTCTTCCCCTTCACCGCCTCGGTCATGAGCGAGGCCGAGGCCTTGGAGATCGCGCACCCGACCCCCTGGAACGAGACGTCAGCGACCTGATCGTTCTCCACCAGCACCCAGATCGTCAGCTGGTCGCCGCAGTTCGGGTTCTTCCCGTCGGCCGAACAGCTCGGTTCCGCCATCGGATGGAAATTCCGCGGGCGCCGGTTGTGATCGAGGATCACTTCCTGGTAGAGGGCGTCGAGGGCAGCGGCGTCAGCCATGGACGAAAGTTACCCGATCACTCGAACGAGGCATGGGTGAAGCGCTCGAACACGGTCCGCTCCAACGCCAACCGGAGGGGATCGTTCTCGATCGTCTCGAGCACCTCGGCCGCGAAGGCGTAGGTCAGGAGCGCCTTTGCCGTCTCCGCACCGATGCCGCGGCTCTTGAGGTAGAAGAGTGGGAGCTCGTCAAGCCGGCCGACCGTCGCGCCGTGCGTGCACTTTACGTCGTCGGCGAAGATCTCGAGCTGCGGCTTGGTGTCCACGCGCGCCTGCTCGGAGAGGAGGAGCGCCTTGTTGGTCTGCTTCCCGTCGGTCTTCTGCGCCTCGGGGTCCACGTAGACCTTCCCGTTGAAGACCCCGTGCGAAGAACCGTCGAGGATCCCCTTGTAGAGCTCGCGGCTCGCGCAGGCCTCCGCGATATGCTCCACGAAGGTCTGGTGGTCGGCGTGCTGCGTGCCATCCAGTACGTAGAGCCCATTGAGGCGCGCCTCGCTCCCCGTGCCGAGGAGCTTGGTGTAGATGTTCGCCCGCGAGAGCGCCGCTCCCGCCGCGAAGGAGAAGGAGTGGTAGATCGAGTCGCGCCCTTGCGTGACCTGCACCGCGCTCACATGGTACGCGTCAGTGCTCTCCTGCTGGACCTTGTAGTGGTCGACACGCGCACCGTCCGCCACCGTCACCTCAGCGACGGCGTTGACGAGGTACTCCGCGCCGCCGATCGCGGCGAAGGTCTCGATGAGCGAGATCTGGCTCTGCGCCTCCGCCACCACGAGGAGTCGCGGATGGAACGCCGCCCCCTGCGCCTGCGCATCAGCGAGACAGAGGATCTGCAGCGGGAGCTCGACCGTCTCTCCCTTCGGGACGTGGATCATCACGCCGTCCTGCATGAACGCGGTGTTGAGCGCGGTGAAGGCGGCGGCGTCGAAGGCCGCGAGCTTGCCGAGGTGGGCCGAGAGCCACTCCGGCGACTCACGAAGCGCGTCGGAGAGGGTCGCGACCTCCACATCGGCGGGAAGCTCGGAGAACTGCGAGAGCCCCGGCTCGAAGCGGCCGTTCACGAAGACGAGCCGATGCCACGAGGGATCGAGGATCCACGGAGCGAGATCGCTCGCAGTGAGGGTTGTCGCCGCGGGCTTGATCGCCTTGAAGGGGCGCTCCGCGATCGGCGCCACCGAGGTGAAGTGCCAATCCTCGTTGCGCGTGGTCGGGAAGCCGAGCGTGGTGAAGCGCTCGAACGCCTGCTGGCGCAGGGCGGGGAGCCACGCGGGCGCCCCTGCTGGCGCGGCCAGCGCAGCGAACTGGTCGGAGTACGTCGCCGTCGGGGTCACGCCGTCACCGGCTCCAGGAGCCAATCGTAGCCCTTGGCCTCGAGCTCGAGTGCGAGCTCCTTGCCGCCAGACTTGATGATCCGCCCACCAGCGAGCACGTGCACGTGGTCGGGGACGATGTAGTTGAGGAGCCGCTGGTAGTGCGTCACGACGATCGTCGCGTTGTCGGGGCGCTTCAGCTTGTTCACCCCCTCGGCGACGATGCGGAGCGCGTCGATGTCGAGCCCCGAGTCGGTCTCGTCGAGCACCGCGAGCTTGGGCTCGAGCACCGCCATCTGCAGGATCTCGTTGCGCTTCTTCTCACCGCCGGAGAAGCCGGCGTTCACGGAGCGCTGCATCATCGAGGCGTCCATCTCGACGACCGTGAGCTTCTCTTCCATGACGTCGAGGAACTCGATTGGGTCGAGCTCAGGCTGGTTGTGCGCCTTGCGGATCTCATTGTACGCCGCACGGAGGAAGTAGGCGTTGGTCACGCCCGGGATCTCGATCGGATACTGGAAGGCGAGGAAGACGCCGGCCTGCGCGCGCTCCTCCGCCTCGAGCTCGAGGAGGTCCTGCCCGTCGCACTCGATCGAGCCGCTGGTGACCTCATAGCCCGGGTGCCCCGCGATCACCTGCGCGAGGGTCGACTTGCCGGAGCCGTTCGGCCCCATGATGGCGTGCACCTCGCCCGCGTTCACGGTGAGGGAGATGCCCTTGAGGATTTCCTTCTCGCCGACGGAGGCGTGGAGATTCGTGATCTTCAGCATGGATGGAAAAGAGGAGAGATGAGGGTGGGAGGACGACTCAACCCACCGAGCCTTCGAGCGAGATCCCCAGTAGCTGCTGCGCCTCGAGCGCGAACTCCATCGGCAGCTCCTTGAAGACCTCCTTGCAGAACCCCGCGACGATCAGGCTGATCGCGTGCTCCGCGTTGAGCCCGCGCGCCTTGCAGTAGAAGATCTGATCCTCCCCGATCTTCGACGTGCTCGCCTCGTGCTCCAGGGTCGCTGAGTTGTTGGCGACCTCGATGTACGGGAAGGTGTGCGCCCCGCACTGGTTGCCGATCAGCATCGAGTCGCACTGGGTGTAATTGCGCGCCCCCGCCGCCTTCGGCAGCACCTTCACCTGTCCGCGGTAGGAGTTCTGCCCCTGACCCGCGCTGATCCCCTTGGAAATGATCGTCGAGCGCGTGTTGCGCCCGATGTGGATCATCTTGGTCCCGGTGTCGGCCTGCTGTTTCCCGTTCACCACGGCCACCGAGTAGAACTCGCCCACCGAGTTGTCTCCCTGCAGGATCACCGAGGGGTACTTCCAGGTGATCGCGGAACCCGTCTCCACCTGCGTCCAGGAGATCTTGGCGTCGGTGAAGGCCTTCCCGCGCTTGGTGACGAAGTTGTAGATCCCGCCCTTCCCCTCGCTGTCGCCGGCATACCAGTTCTGCACCGTGGAGTACTTCACCGTCGCGCGGTCGAGCGCGACGATCTCGACGACCGCGGCGTGGAGCTGGTGCTCATCGCGCTTGGGCGCGGTGCATCCCTCGAGGTAGCTCACCGAGGCGCCCTCGTCGGCGACGATCAGCGTCCGCTCGAACTGCCCCGCGTTGGCGGCGTTGATGCGGAAGTAGGTCGAGAGCTCGAGTGGGCAGGTGACGCCCTTCGGCACGTAGACGAAGGAGCCGTCGGAGAAGACCGCCGAGTTGAGGGCGGCGAAGAAGTTGTCGGAGTAAGGGACCACCGAGCCGAGGAACTTCTGCACGAGCTCGGGGTGCTCGCGCACCGCCTCGCCGAAGGAGCAGAAGATCACCCCCGCCTTGGCGAGCTCCGACTTCATCGTGGTACCGACCGAGACCGAGTCGAAGATCGCGTCGACGGCGACGCCGGCGAGCCGCTTCTGTTCGGTGAGGGAGATGCCGAGTTTCTCGTAGGTCTTGAGGAGTTCGGGATCGACCTCATCGAGCGACTGGAGCGGCTTCACGCTCTTGGGCGCCGAGTAGTAGGTGTGCGCCTGGTAGTCGATCGGCTCGTAGGTGACGTTGGGCCAGCGCGGCTCCGTCATCGTCTGCCAGCGGCGGAAGGCCTTGAGGCGCCATTCGAGGAGCCACTCCGGCTCCTCCTTCTTCTTGGAGATGAGACGGACCGTCTCTTCCGTGAGGCCAGGGGGGATCGTGTCGGTGTCGACCTCCGTCACGAACCCGTACTGGTATTCCTTGTTGACGAGGGTCTCGATGCTTGCGGTCATGGTCCGGCGGGGTTGGGCGGGTCTCGCAGGGTGTTCGGAATAGTCTAGTAAACTACTCGGAAATGCCCCCGGATTCAATAAACGCCGACGGGGTTGGCATGGTGCCAACCCCCCGCTGGACTGAGAGATAGGGACGGTTTTCGGACCGGAGGTCCGGTGGGCGCGGGAAACCCTGACCCTCAGGGGGTCAGGGCCAGGTTCGCTACATGGCGATGTGGAGTTTGGAGACCTCCGCCCGACCGATCGTCCCCTGGTCGGTCCCGAACCAGAGCAGCCCCGTCTTCTTGTCGAAGTACATGTGCCGAATGGTGTTGTTGACCGGCTTCCCGATCGCGGTCTGCCCGAAGAATCGCTTCGTCTTGGGGTCGTAGCCCACCAGCGACGTCCCCTGATTCGGGACGTTCTGCGTCACCCAGATTCGATCCTTGTCGTCGGAGGCGAGGCCATAAGGGAGGGCACCCGCCCCGGCCGGGACAGGGATCTCCTCGATCTTCCCGGTGCGCGGATCGAGTCGGCCGAGGATGCCGCGGGTGTAGTCGCCATACCAGATGATGTCGTCCGAGGTGACCGCGATCCGCCGCCCGCGTGAGCGCTCGTTCGGGAGCTTAAAAGTGGTGACCCGCATCGTCGCCGGATCGATCGACGCGATCTGGTCGACACCGAACAGGTTGAACCAGGGTGTCCCCTTGGAGTTGATGACGATTCCGTAGGGGCGCGTGCGCTCGCCGGTGAAGGCGAGGCGGATCTTCCCCGTTTTCGTCTCGAGGTGGCCGACGGCGCCGGAGTTCTGCGCGGTGAACCAGATGTCGCCGCGCGCGTCGAAGATCAGCGTGTGCGGATCCTTCACTTTCGCGTCGGGCATCGGGTGGCGGGTGATCTCCCCCGTGGCGGGATTGAGCTTCCCGATCATCCCATTGCGATTGCCGGCATACCAGACCATCCCCGAGGGGTCGACAATCAGGTTGTGGGGATTGGTGCCAGGGTCGATCTCGAACTTGGTGAACTGCCCGGAGCGGGGGTCAAGGCGTGCGATGTAGTTCCCGTTCTGCCCGACGAAGAAGACGCGGCCGTCGGGGGCGACGTAGGGATCACGCGGGCGCCCTGCGGCGCCGTAGGGGACCTCCCACTCCTGAGAGGGGACGGATTGGGCAGCGAGGGGGGCGGCGAGGATCGTGAGGGCGATGGTGGCGCTGCTGAAAATTCGCATGAGGTCAAACTCCGGCTGAAGGCTTGAGCTGAATGCTTGATGTGTTGGTACCGGCCTGAAGATCAGCGTCAAATCGAGATTGCTCTGGCCGCACGACGAATCGCGGCCTCGGCCATCTGCACCTTGTACGCATTGCCCGCGAGCGGTGTTGCATCGTACATCGCACGGGCCGCGAGGGCCTCGATGCTTTCGTCGTCGAGCCCGCCGGAGGCGATATCCTCCTCCACCGAATGCGGCGCGCGCCAGGGACCTGCTGCTACGCCGCCAAGCGCGATTCGCACCGAGCCGTCAGTACGCCGCACTCCTGCGCACGAGACCAACGCGAGATCGAACGCCCCACGCTGCGTGAGCTTCTCCCAATGCTGCGCCCCATCGCGCGCCGCGGCACCCAGATGCACGGCGACGATCACCTCATCCTCCGCGAGCACGGTCTCGCTTCGTGCGTTGTCCGCCGCGCCCTCGTACAACGCCGCGATGTCGAGCATCCGCGACCCTCGAATCGAACGTACCTCCACGCGCGCATCGAGCGCCAGCAACGCCACCGCGGGATCCGAAGGATGCGCCGCATGGCAGGTCCCACTAGCGAAGATCGCGTGATAGACATGCTCGCCATCGACCGCCGCGCACCCGGTACCCCCGTGCTTGAAGCACCCGACCCCCGACCGGAAGTACCAGCAGCGTTGCCGCTGCGCGAGGTTCCCGCCGAGTGTGCCCATCGCACGGAGCGCGGGAGTCCCGACGGCGGCACAGGCCGCACGGAGCACGGGGAACGCCGTCAGCTCCGGTGCCTCGGCCAACGTGGCGATGTGCACCCCGGCGCCGATCCGTACACCGCCATCGTGCTGCACGGTGATGCTCGCGAGCTCAGGGATCCGCTCGAGCTCGACCACGCGCGCCGGCGCCGCATGGCCCTCCTCGACCGCCGCCAGGAGGTCGCTCCCCCCACCGATCGGCAAACTCCCGCGCTCGGCGAGCGCCGCGAGCGCATCGTCGAGGGAGGAGGGGCGGTGATACGCGAACCCGGTCATATTCCTTGCCTATGCGAAGCGTGTGCGGAGCATTTCTGACGGTCGTCGTCGTGGCGAGTGCGATCGGCCTCGCGCCACGTGACGGCGCGGCGCAGATCACCCCTGACAGCATCCGTCCCTATCTCGTCTTTCGTCCGGTCGACGAAAGTTGGTTCGTCGCGGCGAACCGCGGCAAGCGGATGCTCCTCGATATCGGCCGCGTGGATCTTGAGGTGCGGAAGGACTCCGCCGTGGCGACCGCGTATCGCACCGCCGTCGCCGAACGTTCCCCGATCACCGTGGGGACGACTTTCCAGCTCCGCGGGCCCTGGGGGAGCGAGGCGGTCACGGCGCAGGCGGTGGATACCTGGAACGGACGGATCGTGCTCGTCCTGCAGGGGTCGGCGGTGATGGACTCCCTCGCGCAGCGGACCGCGACCGTGGTCGCGTCGGTGACCACGGCGAAGGGTCCGAACGCTTCCGCCTGTGTACGCGAGCCGCTCACTGCGGACGAGAAGAAGCGCGTGCAGGTCGTCCGCGATTCACTCGTGAAGGTGCTGCGTGCCGCCGGCCTCCCGCCCTATCCGCGACTCGCGAGCCGAGTGACGAGTGCATCGTCTGAGGTCGCGGGGTGCTTCGATCGCGCGACGATCGCGCTTGTGGTGAGTCTCCGGACGCCGACGCTGGAGTGGACGCGGCAACGACTCGTGCTCATCGACGCCAAGGGAATGGTGCGCGCGGTGCCCCTAGAGGACTTCCGTCTCAAGGTGCACGATCTGCTGCACGCGCTCGACGCCGATGGCGATGGGGTCGACGATCTCGCTGCCATCGGGCGAACGGAGCGGGGCGGGGCGACCTCGATCTTGCGCTTCGATCGCGCGGCGCGCCGCTTCACGCGGCTCGCGTCTGGGTTCGCGTGGGAGGATCGTTAGGGCTTCAACGTGAAGACGATGTAATCGCCGATCTTCCGCTGTGGCTTCCCGTTCGCGGTATCGAGATCGGCGACCGGGATGAAGCTCACGACGCCGATCTTCGCCGTTGGCGAGCGACGCTTTGCACGATCGACCGTCCCGAGCCGGTAATCCGAGTGGAAGGCACCGTTGGCGTGGATCACGAGCGCGTCGGCCTTCGCATGCGCCGCCGCGATCGACTCCCCCATCGTCTCGTCCTTCACGCACTGCGCCTCATAGGTACGCCAGACCGTCGCCTCGAGCTGCTCCTTCGTCATCGGCGTGCCGTGGCCACCCATGTCCCCCATCACGCCACGAAAACGCTCCCAATACTCGTCGCGCGGGCAGTCGAGCTGCGCTGCCACCCACCCACGCTCGGCGGCCGGCAACGAGTCGATCGCGGCGAGGCCGCGACGCGCCACCTGCGAGGCGTAGCGCCGCGGGATGTTCCCCGCAATCACGGGCCACTGCTTGCTCCGCGCGAACTCGACCATCGGGCGATAGTCGGTCGGGTAGTTGGGCCAGGGGCGCGAGGTGGCGAGGAACTGCTCCTCGCTCAGCGTGCCGGCGAGGTAGTCGTCGAGCGGCCCCTGCACATCGCGCTCGAACATCTCGAGGGCGAGGACGATCGGCCCAGAACGGCGCCGCGCGATCCCCTCGAGGACCGCCGCCTGGAGCTGGTGGGTGCGGGGGTCGTTGTGCTGTTCGCCAAGGAAGACCAGATCCTGGGTGGCGAGGCGGGCGACCATCGCCTCGAAGTCGACGAACCGCTTGCCCTTGGTATCGTAGACGCGATGGAAGGGATAGGCCTGAGCGCTGAGCTGGACAGTGAAAATAGCCGAAAAAACAATATTAAGGATGCTAAATCTTATTTTCATATGCTTTAAGAGTTTTTATTCGGATGGTTTAATGGAAGTGCTGCCACTGAATTCTTGCAAAACTAACCTTAAAGTCCTAATTTTACTTTTGTGAAGC
>Ga0194132_10002497_pt1 | contig 34260 bp, 24 predicted proteins | sample TA2KigOf80mmetaG_FD_148612 | JGI IMG/M metagenome (GOLD analysis project Ga0194132, IMG submission 148612) | Freshwater microbial communities from Lake Tanganyika, Tanzania - TA2015054 Kigoma Offshore 80m | ecosystem: Environmental > Aquatic > Freshwater > Lake | place: Tanzania: Lake... | reverse complement strand
TCGGCGAAATCTGCTTCCGCTTCAACCACCGCGACGAGGACCTTTACCCGCTGCTGCAAAGGCTTTTACGATCAACTCCACTCAACGAAATCGACAAAATCCTGGTCCGAAATCGTTAGGGATTACCAAACAAAAAAGCGCGGCGATCACGCGTCTCGGCTCAAAAATGATCGCTTAGCGGTTGATTGAAACGGGGAAAATCGCCATGGCGACACCGCGAATTATCCTTATCGTCGCAGCTCTCGTCGCGGCGGTCTTCCCGGCTCCTGCGATGAGCCAGGCACATGTCGCGGCCAGCATTACCTACGAGGAGACGCCGCGGCCGAAAGGGCTGCCGGACGAATTGAAGCCGCTGCCAGACGTCGGGCTACGGTTTCTGTCGATCAGCGCAATCGACGGATTCAGGATCGCCGCCGCGTTGTGGCAGCCGCCGGCAAAGCCGGCAGCGAGCACGACGCTGCTCGTGCAGGTACATGGCAGCGGCGGCAATCTCGCCTCCGTGCAGTTGCGGGCGACCGCTCGCACCCTCTCGGCACGCGGCTTTGCAGCGTTGTCGATCAGCACGAGACAGCACGACGAGCACGTCAACACGGACAATTTCTTCGAGATCAGACGCGACATCGAGGCCGCCATCGCGACCGCCAAGGCGCTCGGCTACCGCGCCATTGTCCTGCAAGGCCACAGCCTCGGGACCGCACAGGTGGCCTTTTATGCGGCCACCGACTGGGACCCGGCGATCAAGGGCGTCATCCTGACCGGCGCCATCGCGAAACTGCCGTGGAAAGCGCGCCACATTCTGATCCAGGACGAAGACGCCTACCGGGCGCTGGCGCAGGCAGCGCGCGACGCCGTGCGTGCGGGCCGGCCGGAGGCGACCCTTCCAATGCCGATGCGCTGGATCGGCGGCCGGCAGGCGCCGGTGACCGGACAGCACTTTCTGACCTACCGCGACGAAGTCGCGAGCGCCGCCGACACGACCTTCTGGATCACGCGTATCCCGCGCCCGATCCTGCTGGTACGCGATGCGGCCGACGGCGTCGTGCTGCCGTTCGAGCCCTACATGCTACTGAGCGCGGCGCGCGCCGAGGGTTCGCTCGTCCCCGATATTCGCTACGTGCTGCTGCCCAACCCCCGCCCGCCGAGCATCGAGGGGCACATCTTTGCCGACAACATCGGACCGCTGGCCGAGGCGATCGCGTCGTGGCTCGCCGAGCGGGGGCTATAGGCTTCGGCCGTCGTCGCGACGTCTCGCGAGCGTCTCACGATCCCGCGTGGCGACCCAAACTATCCCCAAAGACCCACGCTGAATCACTGATCCCCTCCCCCGCCCCGATAGAGGAGATACAGGTCTTCTTATAGGACCATGATCACACAGGCAGCGTGCATAACCACGGTCGTATCAGAGATGCAGCGCAATCCCATCACACAGGCAGCGTGACCGACCGCGTGCTTCCTCACCGATGCAGCGTGCACAGGCCTCGGAAGACCGCCCAGCCTCACCGATACAGCGTGGATGTCTCGGGATCCCGGGGACTTTTCCCCCGATATCGGCCAAACCCGCCCAACCCAAGCCTCGAACTTTATTCATGCATCACAGATGCAGCGTGAGAATCCCGGAGACCGAACCACACACCCCGAAATCAATCCCACGAACCTATTAACCATATGATAAAAAAGGAAGATTTACACCCGCCCGGAGCCCCGTCATTACCCAGGCGCACCAACGCCAAAACAACCGACGTCGCGGTCATACATCACAGATTCAGCGTAAATTACCTGACCCCGGCCAAGCCCCTCGCACGCTCTAAAACAGACGAAACGACACCTCCCCAATCCCCCGGGAAAGCCTGCCGGAACAGCTCCACCGACGGGTACCACGGGCTGTCGGTCCGGCCCATCAGCCAGCGCCAGTCCGGCGAGGCGCGCAGCAGCACCCAGGTCGGCTTGCCGAGCGCGCCGGCGAGATGGGCAACCGAGGTGCAGGTGGTGATGACGAGGTCGAGCTCGGCGATCGCCGCCGCGGTCTCCGCGAAATCGGTGAGCGCGGGTCCCACATCCTCGATCAGGCCCGGCGGCAGCTCGGCCATCTGCTCGCGGCCGAACTCCTTCTGCAGCGCGAAGAAGCGGCAGCCTCGTGTTTCCAGAACCGGCTGCAGCAGCCTGAGCGGGATCGACCGATACGGCTCGGAGCCCTGGTCGGGGTTCCCCTGCCAGGTGACGCCGATCTTCGTGCCGCCTTCGCCGAGCCTCCGCTTCCAGCGCGCGCGATCGGCGGGATCGGCCGAGAGATACGGGATCTTCGCCGGAATGGTCGCGACCTCGGTGCCGAAGACGCGCATCGCGCTGCCGAGCGGCAGCTGCATGTCGAAGGGCGGAAGCGGCTCGCCGGCGCGGATGAGCCTGGCGCCGCCTTCCAGCGTCGAGAGCAGCCGCATAAGGCTGCCCGGGCATTCGAGGAGCACCTCGCCGCCGCGCTCGGCGATCAGCGGGACATATCGCGCGAACTGGAGCGTATCGCCCGCTCCCTGCTCGACATGCAGCAGGAGACGTTTTCCCGCGAAGGGCGCGCCGTCCCACATCGGCTGCGGCAGGCTCCGGCGCGCGCCGGGGAACTTGCTGACCAGCCAGCGGCTCTCATAGCCCTCGAGGCCGCGCGCCATGTCGCCCTTCAGCAGCAGCGCCATGCCGTGGTTGAAGATCGCGTCGTGCCAGCCGGGCCGGAGCGCCATGCAGGCCTCATAGGCGGCGATCGACTCATCGATGCGCCCCCAGCCCATCAGCGCGGCGGCCAGGTTGAGGCGCGCATCGGCATGCCCGGGCACGCAGGCGAGCGCGCGCCGGTAACGCCGGCACGCGACATCGTAGCTTTCGGCGATGCGGTCGAGATTGGCGAGGTTGTAATGCACGTCGCCGAGGCCGGGCGCGACCGCCGTCGCCTTCTTGTACGAGACCATCGCCTCGTCGCGGCGGCCGAGATCGCCGAGCACATTGCCGCGCGTGCTCAAGGCTTCGGGAAACTCGGGCGATCGCCGCAGCGCTTCCTCGACCTCGATCAGGGCCGACGGGAAGTTTCCGGACAGCGCGAGCAGCATCGCGTGATCGTGGCGCATCGCCAGGTCGTCGGTCTTCACGCGCAGCGCCGCCTCGGCGGCCGCGGCTGCTTCGGCGAGCTTGCCCGTGAGCCTGAGCGCGGTCACCAGGCGCAGCTGCGCGTCCCAGACCGACGGATCGCGCGTCACGACACGCGCGAAGGCCTGCGCGGCACGGGCGTGATCGCCGACGCGCTCGGCGGCAAAGCCCAGAAGGTAGGAAGGCTGCCAGAGCTGCGGCGCCAGCCTCGCCGCTTCCGCCAGCGGTGTCAGCGCATCGGCGGGCTGGCCGGCCTCGATCAGCGCGTTGCCGAGGTTGAGCAGGATCCCGTGATGGCCGCGCTGCAGCGTCGCGGCGGTCTTCAGCGTCGTCACCGCCTCGGCCGGTCGACCCAGGCGCAATCGCGCCACGCCCAGCAGATGAAGCAGCTCGGCATTCTGGCCGTGTCGCGAGATCGCCTGCTGCAGGTCGCGCTCCGCTTCCGCGGCGCGCCCGGACTCGATCTTCTGCGCCGCCGCCTGCCAGGCCGCGAAGAGGGCGTTCTGTCCGCCGCCGGGATTCCACCCGGTCATCGGATCGACGCTCGTACGCTGTCGGTCACCTGCTTCGCCACGCTCTCCCAATCGCCCAATCGGGGCTGCCTGAAAAGGCGGGCGGTCGGATACCACGGGCTGTCGGAGCGGTCCAACATCCAGCGCCAGTCGGCACCGCGCTTGAGCAGGACCCAGACCGGGCGGCCGAGCGCGCCGGCGAGATGCGCCATCGCGGTGCAGGTGGTGATGACGAGATCGAGATGCATGAGGATGGCGGCGGTAGTCGCAAGATCGTCGAGCCTCGGCCCGAGATCGACGAGGCGCCCGGACGGAAGCGTCTTCATCTGATCGCGGCCGTGATCGCGCTGCAGCCCGTAGAAGCTCGCGTCCGGGATTTCGAGCAAAGGCGCCAGCGCCGCCAGCGGGATCGAGCGATAGGGTTCGTCGTTCTGCCGCGGATTGCCCTGCCAGACGAGCCCGATCCGCGGCGTCGGCGCCGATACCAGCGACGCGGTCGCGGCGACGAGGTTCTTGTCCGCCGAGAGATAACCGCCGCTGCCCGGTATCGAGTCGAGATCGGTGCCAAGGAGTCGCGGCAGGCTCAGCAGCGGCACCTGGACGTCGGCCTCGACCGCCGTGCCCTCGCCGACGAGAAGCGGATCGCCGCGCAGGCTGCGAAGCAGGCGATGCAGAGGCGGTTGGCATTGGATGACGACGCGCGCCCCCATTTCCGCGAGCAGCGGCACGTATCGGACCATCTGCAGCACGTCGCCGAGGCCCTGCTCCTGGTAGAGCAGAAGCCGACGGCCGCGCACCGGTTCGCCGTTCCACTCGGGCAGGCCCTGCCGGCGCGGCACCGCTTCGGGGCGTCGCCAGCGCCACTCATAGAGAGCAAAGCCGCGGCGATAATCGCCCTGCACGAGGTGCCAGGTCGCGAGGTTGTTGTTGAGACCGACGTCCGATGGATCGACCGCGCGGGCGCGATGCAGCCAGCGCCCGGCACCGGCCATGTCCTCGTCCGTCATCCGCGCGACGGCGAAGCCGATCAGCGCCGGCGGCGAGGAAGGGGAAAGACAGAGGGCGCCGCGGAACCGGCGAGTTGCGAGATCGAGCCTGGAGAGACGGAGCGCGCTGTTGCCGGCGATCGTCGCCGCGTCGGCATCGGCGGGAACCCTGAGAGCGACACGGAGAGCGGCGTCGGCGGCGCCGGTACGAAACAGCAGGTCGGCGTGGTTGCAGAGAACGGTCGCGACGTCCGGCGCGAGAACGGCCGCGACCCGGCTCAGGCGCAGCCCCTCCTCGGCGGAGATCCGACGATCCTCGACCGCCGCGAGATCGTTCCAGCCCCGCCAGTCATCGGGACCGGCCGCGATCGCTCGACGAAGCATCAGCGCCGCTCGCGCCGGATGACCGGCCGAGAGATAGGCGAGCGCTATGGTCCGCAATGGCGCGGCGAGCGCGGGCATCGTCGGCGACAGCGCCGCGGCGGCGCCGAGCCACAGCGCCGCACTGTCTCCGTCGCCCCGCGCCATCGCGTCCTCGGCACAGCGCAGCGGCCAGGCAGCGTTCGCCGGCTCGAGAGCGAGACGGCGCCGCGCATCGCCGCTCATCGCGATCGCGCCAGCGCGGCAAGATCGTGCGCGACGCGCGCGATGACCGGCGGCCAGGTGCGATCCGCCCCCTGGCGGTAGAGGCGCATGGTCGGATACCACGGCGTGTCGTCGCGGCCGAGCAGCCAGCGCCAGTCCGGAACATAGGTCGGCAGCATCCAGACCGGCCTGGCCAGGGCGCCGGCCAGATGTGCGACGGCGGTATCCACGGCGATGACGAGATCGAGCTGGGACAGCAGATAGGCCGTATCGGCGAAATCGCCGACCAGCGGCGCGAGATCGACCAGATCTCGTCCGAGGCCGAGCGCGGCGATGTCCGCGGTGCGCGGTCCGACCTGCAGGCTGTAGGCGGCGATGCCGGGCACTTCGAGCAGCGGCCGGAACTCCTCGAGCCTCGCCGAGCGCTTGTGGAACTTCTCGATCCTGGGATTGCCGGCCCAGACCAGACCGATCTTCAAGCCATCGCGATGAGGCGGAAGCGACGGACCGGCGGCGGGAAGCGAAAAATATGGGATCGGCGCGTAGGCCTGCTCGGGCGTCGAGCCGAAGATCAGCGGCAGCTGCATCAGCATCGCCTGGAGGTCGACCTTGCCGGGCGAGGCCCCGACATCGATCAGCTCGATATCGGGCGAGAGCGTCGCGAACAGGCGCCGCAGCGGCGGATAGCATTCGAGGACGGGGTGCCCGCCATTCTCCGCCACCGCGCGCGCATAGCGCGCGAAATGGATCATGTCGCCGAAGCCCTGCTCGCCGAGAAGGACGATGCGCCGCCCCGCCAGCGGCTCGCCTTCCCACCACGGCGCATGGGTCGGCATCGGGTATTCCTGGTCGCGCCAGCGCCATTCGTAGCGGGCGAAGCCGTTCGGCCAGTCGCCGGCCATCAGCCGGGTCATCGCGTCGTTCCAGCGCGCCGTCGCATAGCCGGGATCGATATGGACCGCGCGCGCATAGCGGCCGAGCGCGTCGTCGAGCGCGAGATGCTGGCGATCGGCGTTGCCGAGATTGTAGTGCGCGACCGGATCGGCGGGCTCCAGGCTGACGGCGCCGCGGTAGAGACAGCGCGCCTCGCTGACCTTGCCGTCCTGGAGGAGCACCGTCGCGAGATTGCTCAGCGCCTTCTGGTCCAAGGACGGTGCGCGGAAGACCGCCTGCCGGAGAGCGGCCGCCGCACCGGCGCGATCGTCGAGCTCGTCGAGCGCGTTGCCGAGGTGGATCAGCGCATCGGCCCTGTCGGGCGCGCAAGCGACCGTGCGCCGGAGCGCGCCGGCGCTGGCGTGCCAGTCGCTCGCATTGCGCGCGCTCTCGGCCAGGGCGAACCACGTCGCGTCCTCGGCCGGCGAAAGCGCGAGCGCGACGCGCAGAGGGCGAGACGCCGTGCCGGCGCCGGCGGCGAGGATAAGCCCGAGACCTTGCCAGGCGAGAGCGTTGCCGGAGTCGATCGCGAGCACGCGGCGATACGAAGCCGCGGCCGGCCCGGCCACGCCTTCGCGACGCGCCAGGTCGGCCTGGAGGAAATGCACGCGCGCCGCCTCCGGTGTGATCGCGGCCGCCCGTCCGAGAAGCGGCCGGGCGCGCTCGGCATCGCCCCGCATCAGGCGGAGCGTGACGAGCGCGACGATGTCGTCGACCGAGCTAGGATCGACATCGGCGAGCGCAGCGAGCACCGCCTCGGCGCCATCGTGCCGGCCCTGACGGATCAGGGACTGGGCGAGCGCGCGTCGGGCGAGAGCGAAACCGGGGCTATGCGCGAGTGCCCGCCGGAAGCACCTCTCCGCGGCCGCCGCGGCCGCCTCGTCGAGATGCAGATTGCCGAGCGCGAAGAGGATCTCCGGTGCCTGCGGCATCACCGCGAAGGCGCCATGCAGTCGTTTCCAGGCGATGGCGAAGCGACGCTGGGCGTGCGCCGAGACGCCGGCGAGATAGAGAGCCGCAGGGTCGTCCGGGCGCTGGGCGAGAACCTGATCCAGCCGGATCGTCGCCTCGGCAAAGCGTCCGGCCTGTGACAAGGCCTGGGCTTCGGCGAAGGCCTCGTCCGCGCTCGGGATCGACCGCTCGCTTTCTGTCATCTGCCCTGGCTCACCGGGCCGGGTTCTAGTCGCGGCGCCGGGTGAAGTCCACATCGAGGCGTCGTTCGTTATTTCTACATAACTGGAAAGGCGTATTGCTTTCGTTCTCTTCCGCTGGTAGCTTCCGCCCGCGCAATCCACGAGGGCTCGATGGCGCTTCTGGTCGGGGTCGTTTCGCAGAAGGGCGGGGTCGGCAAGAGCACCATCGCCCGCATGGTGGCGAGGGAGTACGCCCAGGCCGGCTGGCGCATCAAGATCGCCGACCTCGACATCTCCCAGGGCACCAGCTTCAACTGGCAGGCGCGGCGCCTGCAGAACAAGGTCACGCCGGACGTGCCGGTCGAGCGCTTCGGGACCCTGGCGCTGGCCCAGAAGGTCGCCTCCTCCTACGACCTTCTCGTCCTCGACGGGCCGCCGCATGCGACCGAGGGCACGCTGGCGATCGCCAAGGCCTCGCAGCTCACCATCCTCCCGACCGGCCTCGCGCTCGACGATCTCGAGCCGCAGGTGCTCCTGGCGCATGAACTCACCCGCCGCGGGGTGCCGGCCGCGAGACTCGCTTTCGTGCTGGTGCGCGTCGGCGACAGCGACGTCGAGCAGAACGACGCGCGCGCCTACCTGACGCGGGCCGGATATTCGGTGCTGGCGGGATACCTGCCCGAGAAGGTGGGGTATCGCCGCGCCAGCGACGAGGGCCGCGCGGCGACCGAGACGCGCTTCCCCTCGCTCAACCAGCGTGCCGACGAGCTCGCCCAGGCCGTCGTCGATCGCGTGTCCACCGTTACCCGAGAAGAGGCCGCCTGATGGCCAATGTCCCTCCCCCGGCGCGCCGCGGCAAAGGCGAGCCGCCGCCGCAGGCCGCGGTCCTCGACAACCTGGCGCGCGCGGAGTCCGTGCGCCTGAAGCCGCTCAACTTCAAGGTTCCGGCCGACTTCCATCGCGAGTTCAAGACCTTCTCGGCGATGAACGGCATGTCGATGCTGGCCGTCCTCGTCGAAAGCTTCCGGCTCTACCGAGAACACAAAGGCTGACGTCATTACATGGCCGTCGCCTTCGACGACTTCGCGCTGATGGCGACGATCGGCGATGTCTTCACGCCCGGGGAATGCGACCGCATCGTCGAGACCGGGCAGCGGATGGAAGCGGTCGCCGGCGGGGTCAACGATCCGAAGGCGGCGGCCGGACAGAACCCGGTGCGCGACGCCGTGGTCCGCGGCCTTCCCTGGAATGCGGATTACGGCTGGATCTACGAGCGGCTTCTCCATCACGCCGCCGCCTACAATCAGAAGTCCCTCGGCTTCGAGCTCGAGGGGGCGGAGACCGCGCAGCTTCTCTCCTACGGGCCGGGCCAGCATTACGACTGGCATGTCGACATCGGCACCAGCGACCTCGCCAGCCGGAAGCTCAGCCTGCTCCTGCCGCTCAGCGATCCGGCCGACTATGACGGCGGCGAGCTCGAGCTCTTCTTCAGCGACCGTCCGACGCCGGCGACGAGGAACCGCGGCTCGCTCATCGTCTTTCCCTCCTTCGTCCTCCATCGCGTGCGCGCGATCAGCCGTGGCCGCCGCTTCTCGCTGGCTCTCTGGCTGAGAGGCGCGCAGCGCTTCCGCTGAGCTTCCCATGACCGTTGTGCTGACGGCACCGGCCGGTGCGTCCGGGACGGCGCCATCGGGCTTTCCGCCGGAGATCGCCGCGGCGCTGTCGAGCGGCCGCCTGGACGATGCCGAAAGGATGGCCGCGTCGGTCCTGGCGCGCGTGGCCGATCCGGCCCTCTTCAATCTTCTCGGCGTCGTCCGCATCGCGCGCGGCGCGCCGCGAGAGGCGCGCCGGCCGCTTATCCACGCCGAGGTGCTGGCGCCGCAGGCAGCCCCGCCGGCGCTCAATCTCGCCCTGATCCTTCTCGCCCAAGGCGCGGATGCGCCCGCGCGCCGCTGGGCGAGGCGTGCTGTCCTTCTCGATCCCGGCCTGCCCGATGCGCAGGCGACGGCGGCAAGCGCCGAACGCGCGAACGGGAACCTCGATCATGCCGAGCGCGCGGTGCGACGGGCCATCGCGCTGGCGCCGTCGGTCTCCGAGTTTCTCGCGAATGCCGGCAATCTCTGGATGGACCGCGAGAGGCTCGACGAGGCGCGACGCTTCTTCCGGCGGGCGCTTGCCGCGAGCCCCGGTTCCGGCAATCCGCGCTTCCAGCTCGCCTGCATCGATCTCTGCGAGGGAAAGCTCGCGCGCGGCTGGGCGGAGTACGAGGCGAGATTCGTCCCTGCCGCCCTGACGAAGCGCCGGCCCTTCCCGCAGCCCGAATGGCAGGGGCAGGCTCTCGCCTCGGGAGCGCTTCTGGTGTGGGGCGAGCAGGGCCTCGGCGACGAAATCGTCTTCGCGACGCTGCTCGGCGACGTGCTGAAGCGGGCGCCGGCGGCGGCGATCGAATGCGATCCGCGTCTGACGGCGATCCTCGCCCGCTCCTTTCCCGGGCTTTCCGCCTATCCGAGACAGACGCCGCCCCACCCTGCCCTGCTCTCCTCCTCGATCTCGCATCAGATCGCGCTCGGCAGCCTTCCGCGCCTTCTCCGGCCCGACGTCGCGAGCTTCGCCGGACGCCAGGCGGCGCTCCGGCCCGATCCCCGCCGTCTCGGCGCGAGCCGCGCCTGGCTCGCGTCTCTCGGAGACGGGCTCAAGGTCGGGATCGCGTGGCGAAGCGTTCGCAGGAACGCCGCCTCGCAGCGCATCCACACAAGGCTGGACGACTGGGAGCCGATCCTGAGGACGCCGGGCGTCGTCTTCGTCAATCTTCAGTATGACGATTGCCGCGACGAGCTCCGCGAAGCCGCCGAACGGTTCGGCGTGCGCGTGCACCAGCATCCGGACCTCGATCTCTTCGACGATCTCGAGGGAGCGCTTGCCTACTCCTCCCTGCTCGACCTGGCGATCTCGACCGGCACCACGGCCTGTGCCTTCCCCGCGGCTGCAGGTATCGAGACCTGGATATTGACGACGGCGGTCGACTACCTGGCCATGGGTCAGGAGCGATATCTCTGGTACGCGCGAACCCGCTGCTTCGTTCGTCAACAAGGCGGCGATTGGCTTCCCACGACGAGAACCGTCGCCGATACCTTGGCTGCCCGCGCCGCGGGCGCATCGAAATGACCGCCGGCCCGGCCGACGCAGCGTCGCTTCTCGCGCATGGCCGATGGGCGGAAGCGAGATCCCTGGCGCAGACGGTGCTCGCCGGCGACGCACATCATGTCGACGCCATTCGCGTGCTGGCCGCGGCCGCGATCGGCGAAGGCAATCCGGACGAGGCCGACGGCCTTCTGCAGTCGATCGTCACGGCGAGGCCCGATGCGGCCGCGGCAATCGACGACCTGATCGCGCTCAGCCACCGTCGCGGAGATCTCGGTCGGCTGGGTCAGGCCTTGCTGGCGCGCCTCAGGCTTTCGCCGGAGCAGGCCGCGCTGTGGAGCGATCTCGGTGCGGCCGAGGAGCGGCTCGGTCGCGCAGGCGAGGCCGCGCGCGCGTATCGTCGCGCCATCGCCGCCGATCCCGGCTTCTCCCCTGCCCTGCTGAACGCGGCGACGCTTGCCTATCGCGGGGATCGCTTCGCGGAGTCCTCCGTGCTGGCCCTGGCTGCCGCCGCCGCGGCTCCCTCTCCGTCGGCCTGGACCATGGCGGGGCACGCGCTGCAGCGTCGCGATCGATCGGAGACGGCGCGGCGTTGCTACCGCCGGTCTCTCGTCATCGAGCCTGCGGAGATGTCGGCTTGGGAAGGCCTCGCCGCGCTTTGCCGCAAGGCGAAGGAGAACGAGCGCGTCCTGAGCCTTCTGAAACGCGCGGCGACGCAGTGGCACGACCGGCCGTCGACGCTGGCGAGCCTGTCCGAGGCTCAACGCGCCTGTGGCAGGTATCGCGAGGCTCTCGCGCTGGCGCAGCGCTCCGTCGCGCAGGCGCCGGCCCTGGTTCTGGGCACCGGCGCGCTCGCCGCGGCCTATAGTGATCGTCTCGACGATCGTCGGGCGGCGACATGGTCGAGGCGATCCCTTCACCTCGATCCCGGGAACGGAGACCTGATGATCAATCTCGGCATCGCGCTGAAGGGCGAAGGCCGGCTCCGTGAGGCGGAGGCGATGCTGCGGTCGGGATTGGCGAGGAAGCCCGACGATGCGAACGGACACATGGCGCTTGCGACCACGCTTCTCGCCGCAGGCCGCGTGCGGGAGGGATTTGCCGAGTACGAGTGGCGGCACGTCGCCGGGGAGACTCTTTATGACGTGCTCCCGGCGCCGGTATGGGATGGCCGCACGATCGAGCACGGAAGCCTGCTGGTATGGGGCGAGCAGGGCATCGGCGACGAGATCGCCTTCATCCAGCTCGTGAGAGCCTTGCGCGGCCGGGCGAGGCACATCGTCGTGGAGTGCGATCCGCGGCTGATCACGATCCTCCGCCGCTCCTTCCCCGAGCTCGAGTTCGTCGGACGCAGCGCGCCGCTGGATCCGCGCCTGCTCGCGCCGGATATTCGAGCCCAGATCGCCCTGCTCAGCCTCCCGGATGCGCTCGGCATGAGCAAGGACGACCTTCGGTCGACCGGAGCGTATCTCGTCGCCGACCCGGAGCGTGTCCGCGCGCTGCGGCCGGCGCTCTCTGCGCTCGGCCCCCGGCCCCGGATCGGCATCGCGTGGCGCAGCACGCGACGCACGCCGTTGACGGTCCGCGTTCATGCCGACCTGACCGAATGGGAACCGATCCTGCGCGTGCCCGGCGTCACCTTCGTGAATCTCCAGTACGGCGATGTCGACGCCGAGATCGCCGAAGCGAGGGCAAGGTTCGGCGTCGACATCGGCGTGGTGCCGCAGCTCGATCTCTTCCAGGACATCGAAGGCGTCCTGGCCCTCGGCGCCGGGCTCGATCTCGTCCTGGCGAGCGCGACCTCGGCCTATTTTCCCGTCGCCGCCAGCGGCGTCGAGAGCTGGCAGCTTCAGTATCGCCTCGCCTATTACAGCTTCGGCGATGACGCCGACTGCCTGTGGCCGCGGGCCCGAGGCTTCGTACGCGAGCCGGGAGAAGATTGGTCGAAGGCCATCGCCGCCGCCGCCGCCGCGCTGACGGCGTGGGCGGCGGACCGTCGCCGAGCCTAGGACGGCGCGATGAGTACCGATCCCGAGCGTCTCAACGCGGAAGGCCTCGCCGCCTTCGGAGCGCGGAACCGGCGCGAGGCGCGGCGATGCTATCGGCAGGCCGTCGCGCTGGCCCCCGCCATCGTCTCGGCGACGGCAAATCTCGGCAACCTCGACGCGGAGGAGAACCTCCTCGCGGACGCATGCGGCCGCTATCGGCGAGCTCTTGCGAGCGCGCCCGGGCTCGCCGCTCTTCACCTCATGCTGGGAACCGCTCTCCTCCGCCAGGCGCAGGACGAGCGTGGCCGGTCGAGCCTGCTCAAGGCGCTCGAGCTCAGTCCCGGCTATCCGAAGGCGCACGTCAATCTCGCGGTGCATGCGCTGAAGCGTCTCCGGCCCGAGGAGGCCGAACGGCATTTCCGCGCAGCCTTGCGCGGCGATCCGAATTCGGGCGCCGCGCTCGCGGGCCTCGCCCGCACGCTCAGCGAGCTCGGCCGTCTGGAGGGTGTGGCGCGGCTGGGGCGGCGGGCCCTGGTCCTCGAGCCCGGCGCACGCGACAGTCTTCAGGCGCTGGCGCAGGCGGCGTTCTCCATCGGCCGCCACGGCGCCGCGCGTCTCTGGTGCGCGCGCATGGGGGCGGCGGATACGTCGCCGGAGGTCCTGCGCTCGCTGATGCTCTACCTTCACTACGATGCCGGCGCGACGAGCGCGGAGGTCTTCGACGCGCATCGGCGGTGGGCGCTCTCGGTCCCGACGGCCGGCATTCGTCGAAGCCGAGACGAGATCCCCTCGCCCGACCGCCGCCTTCGCATCGGCTATCTCTCGGCGGATCTCTTCGAGCATCCGATCGGCCGGAACATCGTCGGCCTCCTCGAGAACCACGATGCGCGCAACGTCGAGGTCTTCGCGTATGCGCAGCGATGGATCGAGGATGCCGTCAGCCGGCGCATCCGGCGCGCCGCGCATCACTGGCGGGACATCGCGACCAGGACCGATCGGCAGCTGGCGGATCTCATCCGCGCCGATGGCATCGACGTCCTCGTTGTCCTTGCCGGCCATACGCTCGGCAACCGGATCGATGTGGTGCCGCTCGCGCCGGCGCCCGTGCAGGTGAGCATGCACGACCTGACGACGAGCGGTCTCGATGCGATGGACTGGTTCGTCGGCGACGAGATCGTGACGCCGGCCGCGGGCGAGGAGCGGTTCAGCGAACGCGTCGCGCGCCTGCCCTGCTTTTGTCTGCACATGCCGATCGAGGAGGTGCCCGTTCCGGACGCACGCGGCGGGCCGCTCCGCCTGGGTTCGTGCAGCAACCCGGCGAAGCTCGGCGACGCTGTGATCGCCACCTGGGCGCGGGTGCTTTCGCGCCTGCCGGATGCGCGCCTCGCGCTCAAATACAGGCAGGCCTATGCGGACCGGACGCTGGTCGGGGACATCACGAACCGCTTCGCAAGCCACGGGGTCGCCGCGGACCGGCTGGACTTCGATGATCGCCGCACCGGCCGAAGCCAGCATCTGGCCTATGTCGGGAACTTCGACGTCGCGCTCGACACGTTTCCGTTCAACGGGTCGACGACGACCTACGAAGCGCTGTGGATGGGCGTGCCCGTGGTCGGGATCGAGGGCCGGCGATTTGTCGGGCGCGTCGGCGCGTCGATGCTTCACCATGTCGGCCTGAGCGATCTGGTCGCCGCCGACGAGGAGGCCTATGTCGAGACGGCAGTCCGCCTGGCGATGGCGGCAGAGCGACGCCGGCAGCTGCGTGGCGAGCTTCGCGCCCGCCTCAAGCGGTCGCCGCTGCTCGATGCCGTCGGGTATGCCCGCGACGTCGAGGCCCTCTATCGGATGATGTGGCGGGACCGGTCCGCGGGCGGGTCCGCGCGCTAGCCCCGGACGACTCGGCGTCGTGCGCCGGCGGACGAGTCGGCGTGGAAGGCGAGACGCGATTTGGATATAAGCGCTTCCGCGTCCTTAAGGGAAAGATTGAAATGACGAAAGAGCGTTTTATTTCCGCGCTGCGGAGAAGAGGCGTCGCGCTGGCCGCGGCGGCGGCCGTCATCGCCGGCACGATCGCGCCCGCCACGACGGCCCGTAGCGACGAACCGATGACGACCGAGGAGGTCGTGCAGGAGCTGACGGAGCTGACCGCCAAGATCACGCCCTTCACCGTGACCTATGACAAGGACGGGAAGTGGCTGGTCTTCCGCGAGGAGGTGGAGAGTTCGAACAAGAGCGCGCCGGTCCAGATCGGCGAGCTGAGGGCGCGCCTCGATCGGATGGACCGGACACGCATGCGTTTCGCGCCCGGCGCGGGCGGCATTCGCATCCAGATCAAAGGCAAGACGCTCGCCGGCCAGGCGCATTTCTTCTGCCGCGAGGGGATGAAGTGCATTGCCCGCGAGCTGCGGGGCGAGCAGGTGGCCGCCAGCTTCGTCGACGGGGCCGAACTCTCCTTCGGGATCGACATCTACGAGGGCTCCCTGACGACCGAGGTTCGGCGCTTCGCCGATCTCATCGGGCATCTGATCGTCGTCTCGACGCCGAAGTAGCGGGCACGATCGCGTTAAAACAGAATTTCGTTATTTAACGTGCGCCGCAAGCAAGCAGATCGCTAATTAACGATTTCGCCTTTTCTCCTTCCGCTGTGCAGGTCCACTGCGGCGCCCGTGTGGTCGTTTCGCCAAGCCGACGCTCAAACCCGCTCGACACCTCGTTTGTGGTCGGACGAAATAATGAATTATAGAAAGCGGACCCGGCAACGACCGGTACCGTCCGATACGGAAATAACGAAAGACGGTTTTCGGGACTCGGGATCGCCGCATGATCCGAGGCTCTCCGGAGACCGCGAAGCGGCAGCGGGGTGCCGCTCGTGGGGCATCCAGGCTGCTCGAAGCCCCGGTATCGCGTCGATTTCACGTAAGGCGTATAGACGGATTTCCGTCTTTCGTTCTTCGTATTTAATCAACGGTCTATCGGCATCCAGATCTGCCGCCGGTCGGGCGGCCGCCACACGACGGGCGTGGCCGGGCTTTCGATAGTGAAGTGAACTCGCCAAACGTTTTATAATCAGCCATGGATGCTGGAGAGCGGAGCGCCCTGCTCGCGCTCGGTCGTCTCGCCGAGGCCTATGAAGCCAGCCCCTTCGCCCTGGCCTGGGAGGCGCGCGAGCGGGCAGGGGCGGCGGCGCGGCTGGCCGCGGCGGATGGCCTGGGCTTCGATCCGGACCGGGTCTTCCGCCTCGCTCACGACCTGCCGGTCCGCCGGGAGCTGGGCGATCTGGGCGATGCGGCCGTCACGCAGATCCTCGGCCTGCTCGCCCTGCCGCTCGCGGCGGAAGGCGAGGGGGAAGAGTCCCGCGATCCGTGGCGTTCGGAGCTCGCCATCGCGGAAGGGACCTTCCGGGACGAAGGCCACCCTCTCGACCTCACGACCCTGCTTCGCGCCCTTCATCGATGGCTGGCGGAGGGCGGGCGCCCTTCCGTCGGCTACCTGGCGCTGATACGCGAGCTGGCCCGGCGCGGCGTGACGCCGGCTCCCCTCAGCGCCCTGATCCGTCCCGCCGGCCTCGTCCGCGCCTCGCCGGCGACCTGGACGGAGAGGGCCGTGACCAGCCTTGCGGATGCAGCCGTCGGCGGCAGACACGACCTGATCGCGCTTCGGCAGACTATCGAAGGCTGGCGCCAGCGCCTGGGCAAGCGACGACGCCAGTCGCGGCTCGATGCCCTCGTCGTCGATCTCGCGGGCATGCCCGTCACGACTCCCAGCACCGTCGCCCGGCGGCTGGGTCTCAGCGTGCGCGGCGCCTCGGTGATGCTGGAAGAACTGGCCCGGCTCGGGATCGTCTCGGAGATCACCGGCCGGCAGAGCTGGAAGACTTATGTCGCCGCGACGGGCGGGGCCGCGCAGGATCGCAGTCGGATGCCCGGCCCGCGACAGCCGCCGCAGCAGCAGCCCGATCTTTCGCCGCTGCTTTCCGATGCCGACGAGGCGATCCTCCGCGTTCGGGCCGCCGTCGACCGGGCGCGCGAACGAATCGACCGCGATCGTCGTGCCCTGTCCTCGGCGATCGACGAAGAACCTGAGGATGCCTAGCCGAGCAGCTGCTCGTAGGCGTCCTTCCATCTGTCCTTGGGCGCGTTCCACACAGCCTCGGCGCCGCCGCTGGTGACCTTCAAGGTCACGCCGCCGAAGGGCCAGATCTTCTCCCACGCATCGCTGTCCGTCGTGATCTGGCTGACGATCTTCCGGACGGCACGCGCTTCCAGCCGACCCTTCACGAAGATCCAGTAGACGGCGCTGAAGGCGACAGCCGCGGCGACCACCATGGACCACTCGAGCTTGAACGCCCAGCGCGAGCCTCCGATCATCGCCGCCATCAGCCCGAGATAGATGTAGGCGATCCTGCCCCTAAAGGCCTGGTAGCCGAGCGGGCAGTTCGCCTGGCTCATCCGGTTGAAGTCGATCTCGATCTTCGCCCGACCTTCCGCCATGGCGCGGTTCAGCTGCTCGAGGAACTGCTTCACACTGACTGTACCAGTCATCGTCCACCTTCACGCAGAGACGCCCGCCGGCCGCAGCCTTGGAACGCAATGCCCATATAGGAGCCATCCGAGGCGAGCAACTGTGCTGCATCGTCGCGGCTGGCGAGGGCTCTCGATCTGTGATACCCCGGCGCCCGTTCCCTGAGGAGATTCCGATGTCCGATACGCCTGCCCCTCCCGGCGCCGTGGTGTTGCTTCACCATTATGTGCGCGACATGTCCTTCGAGCATCCGGACGCGCCCTACTCGTTCAAGGATGCCCATGAGGCGAAGCCGCTGGTCGACGTGCAGGTCACCTATCGCCAGCTCGATGCCCATACCTTCGAGACCCAACTGACGATCACCGCATCGGCCAAGAGGGAAGACATGGTCGTTGCCGTCATCGAGCTCTCCTATGCCGGTACGTATCGGCTCCCCGCCATTCCGCACGAGCTTCGCGAGGTCTTCCTGATGGTGGAGGCGCCGCGCGAGCTGTTTCCGTTCGCGCGCGCGCTCATCGGCCTGGTGACGATGCAGGCCGGCATCCCGCCGCTGCTGATCGTCGCCCCCAACTTCCAGGATACCTATCGCCGCATGAACGAGGACCGCCTCAAGAGCGAAGGGGCGATCTGAAGTCGCCCGATCTCGGACCGGCAGGACGAACCGGCGCATGACCGCCGGCGAGTCCCGTTCGGCCGCGGCGCTGATCGCGGACGCGATCGAAGCGGCATCCAGGCAGGACGTTCCTCGCATCATCGTCTGTCTCAAGGCCGCGGCCTCGGTCGAGCCGGCGCTGGCCATGACGGCGATCCGCATGGCCGAGATCGCGCTGCAGACGAGCGGCGCCCATGAGGCTCATCGCTGGCTCGCGCGCGCGCGCAGCATCGAGCCGGGCGACCCGGCCTTGCCGGTCGTCCTTGGCCAGGCGTTTCTGGCGGAAGCGCGCCAAGCCTTGCGCGACGGCGCCATCGAGGTCGCCGGCGAGCGCCTGAGAAAGGGTCTCGCTCTCGATCCTGCGGATCCCGGCGCGCTGCTGGATCTCGCCGCGGCTCTCCCGCCGGACGGTGCCGGGACGGTCTTGCGGCGGTCGCTCGCGTCCCGGATCTGGTCGAGCCCCTTCGTCAACCTCGGCAACATCGCCAAGGGAGAAGGGCGCCTGACCTCCGCCATCGGCGCGTATCGCCAGGCCATCGCGCTTGCGCCCGCCGAGCCTCGCGGCTGGAACAACCTGGCGACGACCCTTCGCGATACCGCCGAGGTGCCGGCGGCGCTGATCGGCTATCGCCGCGCGCTCGCGGCGTCGCCGATGGCGGCGATGACGGAGTCGAACCTGCTGCAGTGCCTGCAGTTCGATCCGTCCATCGGCGATGAAGCGCTCGCCGCGGCGCATCGGGCCTGGGCGGCGAGGCATGCAAAGGGCCTGGAGGAGGAGGATCGTCGTCCTTTCGTTAATTCACGCGAGCCCGACCGCCGGCTGTCGATCGGCTATGTGTCGCCGGATCTCGGCCTTCACCCCGTCGGCTTCTTTCTCTTCCCCGTTCTCGCGGCACACGACCGTGCCCGCGTCAGCGTCGCCTGCTACGCCACACGCGATCTCGGCGACGGGCTGACGGAAGCGATCCGCGACGCGTCGGATGCCTGGATCGATGCGAGCCGCATGGACGATGCCGCACTGGCGCATCGCATCCGCGAGGATCGGATCGACATCCTCGTCGATCTCTCCGGCCACACCGCGCATCATCGCCTTCAGATGTTCGCGCGCCGACCGGCGCCGGTGCAGGCGACCTGGCTCGGCTATTTCGACGGCACCGGCCTGCCTCAGATCGACTGCATGCTGACCGATGCCTGGGAAGTGCCGGCGGATCGCCGCGACCGCTTCGTCGAGGAGGTCGTCGCCCTGCCGGCCGGCCGCTTCGCCTATCATCCGCCAAGCTATGCGCCGGCGCCGGCGCAGCGCGGCGCGGGCGACGCGATCAACTTCGGCTGCTTCAACAACCTCGGCAAGCTGAGCGAGGACACGATCGCGCTCTGGGCGCGGCTCCTCGCCTCGACGCCGGGCGCACGCCTCCTGCTCAAATGGGCATCGCTCGACGATGCCGGAGTCCGGAGCAGCATCGCCGCGCGGTTCAAGCGATACGGCATCACGGGCGATCGCCTGATCCTCCGCGGCGCCACGCCGCACGCCGCCATGCTGGCCGAGTATGGCGATGTCGATGTCGCCCTCGATCCTTTCCCGTTTTCGGGCTGCCTCACGACGGTGGAAGCGCTGTGGATGGGAGTGCCGGTGGTGACGCGTGCCGGCAGCCGGCCGGTGTCGCGGCAATCCGCCGCCATCCTGTGGCGGCTGGACCTCCACGATCTGGTCGCCGCCGACGACGACGCCTATATCGCGGTAGCGCGGCGGCTGGCTTTGGACGGCTCCTATCGGGCCCGGCTTCGCGACGAGCTGCGCGAGCGCATGCGGACCTCGACGCTCCTCGATGGCCGCGCCGTGGCAGCTTCCGTCGAGGAAGCCTATCGCTTGATGTGGCGGCGGTACGTCACGCCCGACGTTCGTTGAGAAGCGTCTCGAACGCGGCTTCGAGCTCGCGCGTGTGGCTGGCGCCATCGAACAGGACGGAGCGGGAGAGCCGTTCGCGCATCCGCCCGCGTCGCTCCGCAAGAGCGCTTATGTCCGTCGCCAGCGCGACCGCGCGGTCGACATAGTCCTTCGTCGTCCAGGCGACGAGGTCCGAGTGACCCGTCCGGGAGAGAAATGTGAGTCCGACACGGTGCACGAGGCTCGGACCCGCGAGCGAGACCACCGGCACGCCCATCCACAGGCACTCGCCCGTGCTCATGCCGCCGTTGAACGGGAAGGGATCGAGCGCAATATCGGCGCGCGCCACCGTCGCCAGGTTATCCTGGTCGCCCGGCACGTGGCCGACCAGCTCGACCCGCGACTCGTCGATCCCGTTCTGCCGAAAATGGTCGATCAGCAGCGCCCGGCCGCGCGTCGCGGACAGGCCATAGCCTTTGATCAGGATACGCGAGCGCGGTATCCGCGAGAGTATCTCGGACCACGCCTCAACCGCGCGGCCGGAGATCTTCGCGATGTTGTTGAACACCCCGAATGTGAGGAAGCCGTTCGCCAGCGCCGGCAGGGCGCTTACCGGCGGAGCCGGCGGAGGCGCGTAGCTCAGATAGCCGGTCGCGAGACGAACGAGCCTCTCGTCGGGATCGAGGAACGGTGCCGCCTCCGGCTCCAGCCAGGGATCGGTCATGCGTGCGTCGATGGTCGGAAGGCCGGTGGTGCAGACATGATTGATATAGGCGACCTGAACGGGCGCGATGCGGTGCGCGAACAGCAGCCGGTGATGGGCAAGGTAGCCGGTGAGGTTTACCAGGACGTCGATGCCATCGCCTTGGATGCTGGCGGCCTGGTCGTCCAATGAGAGGCGCGTCAGGTCGCGCCAATGATCGACACGTCGCCGAACCTCGGCGCTCCACGCGTCGAAGACCGGCGTCTGGCTGTAGGCAAAGAGTTCGATCCTGGTCCGATCGTGATTGTCGAGCGCAGGAAAGAGGTGGGCGAGAAACCCATGCTTGGCGAACTCGGGAGATACGTAGCCCACACGGATACGGGGAGACCGGCGCGAGCGGAGCGCGCCGCTGGAGGCGCGTGCGCCATTGGCGGCTGCCCAGGTGCGGTTCGCCCGGTTCACGTATTGCGGATCGGCATGATCGAGAAAGGTCATGGCGAAGACGCGGTTGCCTTCGGCTTCCGGACCGCCGCCGCTCGCCGAGGCGCGATCATAGGCATTCACCGCCTGGCGCGGTCGGCCGATGCCGAGCTCGAGCGAGCCTTGGGCGACATGGCTCGCCGGAAAAGCTGGCTCGAGCACGAGGGAGTGGCGATAGCAGCGATCGGCGCCATCGATGTCGCCGGTCTTCTCCGCGATGCCGCCGAGACGAAACCAGGCTCCGGCAGGCTCGCCGCCGCAGGCCAGGGCGCGTCGGGCGAGCAGGCGCGCCCTCTCGATGTCGCGCTCGGCGAGCGCGTGGTCGATGCAAGCGAGCAGCACGGGGCCGTCCTGCGGTGTCGAAGCCGAGGCGCGCCGGCTCCACCGCGCTGCCGCCGCGGATCGGCCGAGCCCGTCATTCGCTATCGCGAGCGCGAGCAGAGCGGGAACGAAGCCAGGATCGCTGGCCGCGGCGCGCCCGAGCTCGACAACTTTCCTTTCCTCGTTCGGCGCCAGAAAGGCGCCGCTGAAATGCGGCGAGCAGAAGGACGGCGCGAGAGCGGTGGCGCGCCGGAACTCGGCACGCGCATCCGCCTTTCTCCCGGTCGCCGTCAGGCTGGTGGCAAGGTTGCTGCGGATCGCCGCATCGTCCGGCGCAAGGCGCGCGGCACGACGGAGCAGAGGGATCGCGCCTTCATGATGCTGCGCCTGCGCCAAGGCCATGCCGAGATAGCCCAGGACGACCGGCTGATGCGCCACCGCGGCCAATACGCGCCGATATCCTTGCGCGGCTTGCTCTAGATTGCCGGCTTGGTGCAGCGTCACCGACGCGTTAAACACCGCCTCTAAGGTCTGCTCGGCCAATGTCCACCGATCCACAGTCGCGTCCGCGGCGGCGGCACCATGCGAAGCACGGTCGAGGGCTGTCAATGGATCAGTGCCTGCGATCGAGGCTGAAGGACGCGTGACCTCCTCCGTCGCCAACGAGCTGGCGCTGGCCGATGGCGCGCTTCGCGAGGGGCGGATCGGAGACGCCATCGCGATCCTCGAGCAAGGCGTCCGCCGGCACCCGGGAGACGCCGGCATGGATGTCCGCCTCGCCGAGCTCCATGGCCGGCTGGGCGTCTCGCTGTCCATGGCCGGCCGGCTTCAGGAGGCGGCGCAGGCCTTCGCCGCCGCCCTCGCCCGGGATCCCGGCTTCATCGATGCGCGGATCAACCTCGGGATGGTGCGGACGCATCTCGGCGCGCCGGAGCAGGGCGCCGCCCTCATGCGCCAGGCGCTCTGCCTGATGCCCGATCACACGGCGTCGTGGCAGATGCTGGCCTCGGTCGCCTACCTGACCGGCAACGAGGCTTTCGTCGACGTCGCGGCCGGGCGAGCCCTGGCAATCGCCTCCGCGAACGGCGCGGCGCTGGCGTTGCGCGCTCTCGTCCTTCGCCGCAAGGGACGCATCGGCGACGCCTTCCGTGCGGCACGACGTGCCGTGGTGCTCGATCCGCGGGAAGGCGACATGCTGGCGGTCGGCGCCATGGCGCTTCGCGATATCGGACAGAGCGAGGCGGCGGTCGGGCTCTTCCGTCGCGCCGTCGCGGCGAACCCGCGCCACGCCGATGCGCGCTCGGCCTTCATCATGTGCCTGAACTACGCCAGCAGCGCTTCGCCGGCCGATCTGCTGGTGGAAGCCCGGCAGTGGGAGCGCTGGCACGCGCCGACGCGCCGCGGACCGTCGGCACCATCGACGAGCAAGACCGGTCCGCTCCGCGTCGGCCTGGTCTCCGGCGACTTCAGAACGCATGCCGTCGGGTATTTTCTGAGCGGCGCTCTCCCCCATCTCGACAGGACGCGCGCCGAGACGATCTGCTTCGCCACGACTCGCGGCGGCGATGCCGTGACCGCGACGATCAGAGCCGCGGCAACCGGCTGGCACGACATCTCGACGATCGGCGACGACCAGGCTTTCGATCTCGTGACGCGCGAGAAGGTCGACATCCTCGTCGACCTTTCAGGGCATACGGGCGGATCGCGTCTCTCGCTCTTCGCGCTCAAGCCGGCCCCGGTGCAGGCGGCATGGATCGGCTATTTCGGCACGACGGGGCTGTCGGCGATCGACTGGCTGATCGCCGACCGGCAGCTGATCCCGGACGGCGACGAGCGCTGGTTCAGCGAGAAAGTGCTGCGGCTGCCCGACAGCTATGTCTGCTATGCACCGCCCTCGATCGCGCCAGAGGTCGCGCCGCCACCGTCCGACCGCACGGGCTACGTCACCTTCGGCAGCTGCAACGCGCTCGCCAAGGTCACGCCGCCGACCGTCGCGGCATGGGCGCGCATCCTGAAGGCCGTGCCGGGCGCCCGCCTCCTCCTGAAGAATGGCGCGTTCGACGCGGCGATCGCGAGGGCAAGCGTGCTTGCCGCTTTCGCCGAGCACGGCGTCGACCATGACCGGATCGCGCTCGAAGGCTGGACGGCTTACGGCCAGTTCCTCGATACCTACGGCCGGATCGATGTCGCTCTCGACCCGTTCCCTTTCTGCGGCGGCCTCTCGACCGTCGAGACCCTGTGGATGGGCGTCCCGCTCGTCACCCTGGAGGCCGACCGCTTCGCCGGGCGCCAGTCGCTGAGCTACCTGACCACGATCGGCCATGCCGAACTCTGCGCCGAGGACGAGGCGCGCTATGTCCGGATCGCGGTCGCGCTCGGACGCGATGCGGAGGCGCGGCGAAGTCTTCGGAGCAGGCTTCGCCAGGACATGGCGTCGTCGCCCCTGATGAACGGACCGCGCTTCGCGCGCAACCTGGAAGCCGCCTTCGAGACGATGGCCGGCCGTCGCTAGCCCCTACTGAAGCGCATCGAGCGTGATCAACGCGCCTTCGGCGAGCGGCGTACGCAGCCGGCGGCCAGTGACGAGATCGATGAGGGCAGGGGAGAGGCCGGTGCCCGGCCTCTTCACCGCGATCGTCGTCGCATCGAGCACGGCCCCGGCCGGCAGATCGCGGGCGGCGACGAGACTCTTTCGCGCCGCCTTGCCGAGCTCCGGCTCGCCGGTCGCCGGGCGCTTGCGGCCGTCGCCCAGCGCCGCTTCCGCGGCGCGTATGTCGCGCACCATCGCCGTGAGCTCGGACGGCTCCAGCGACGCGCGGTGATCCGGTCCGGCGCGAGTCTTGTCCAGCGTGTAGTGCTTCTCGATGATCGACGCGCCGAGCGCCGCCGCGGCGATCGGCACCGCCGTGCCGAGCGTATGATCGGAGAAGCCCACGGGGACATCGTAGGCGCGCCTGAGTGTCTCCATCGCCCGCAAATTCGCCGATGCCGCGGTGGCCGGATACTGGCTGACGCAATGCAGCAGGGCATAGGGCGCGCGCTCGGCCTCGATGACGGCGACTGCGGCATCGACCTCCGCCATGGTGCTGTTGCCGGTCGAGACGATCATCGGCCGATGGAACCGCGCGATCTGCCGGAGGTAGGGAAGATTGATGATCTCCTGCGACGGCGACTTGAACGCCAGGACGCCGAGGCGCGCGAGGAAGTCCACGCTGCCGGTATCGAACGGCGTCGACAGGAAGACCAGCCCGCGCTGCTCGCAATGCGCCTTGAGCTTGGCATGCGCTTCGCGCGGCAGCTCCAGTCTCTTCAGCATCTCGCGCTGGGTCTCGACCGACCCGGTCGTCTCTATCTGATAGGCCGCCTTCGGCGCATCCGCGGTCGCCAGCGCTTCGGCGTCGAAGGTCTGGAACTTGACGGCATCGGCACCTGCTTCCGCCGCCGCGTCGACCAGGCGATGCGCGTCGTCGACATTGCCGTCATGATTGACGCCGGCCTCGGCGATGATGAAGCAGGGGGCACCGTCGCCGATCGTCCTGTCGCCGATACGAAAGCTTCCCATCCTGTCCTCGATGCTTCTGGCCGATGTCGCGCGCGAGCGAAGGTGCGTCGCGTTCGACTATAGCAAAGCCCGACCCCCGCATCGGATCCGACGGGCCGTTTGCCTTGCGCGCCATGACCCTCGCCGGTACACCACCGCCCGGATGATCACGAACCCCCCTGCCGCGCCGGCCGACGCGCCGACCGTCGATGCCGTCGTAAGTGCGATGCAGGCCGGCAGGCCCGACGAGGGGCGGAGAGCGGCGCGGGCCGTTCTGGCGGCCGATCCCGGAAGCTGGGCGGCCTGGCATCTCGCCAGCATCCTGTCGACCGCCGGCGGCGGCATGCCGCGGCTGGCGGCCTTCCGTCGCGCCGCCGTGCTGGCGCCGGATCGCGGAGAGCTGTGGGCATCGCTTGCAGCGGCGCTGATCCGGCATGGCTCACCGGCGCCGGCGCTTGTCGCCGCGCGTCGCGGCATCGGCCTCGATCCGGCGACGAGCGATGCCCTTACCAATCTCGGCGTCATGCTCAAGGACTCGGGCGAGCTCGCGGCGGCCGCCTCGTGGTTCGATCGCGCCGGAACGATCGCGCCGGCCAACCCGGTCTATCTCAACAATCGCGGGCTCCTTCATCTCGACCTCGACGAGAACCGGCAGGCCGCGGCTCTTCTCCACCGGGCCGTCGCGGCATCGCCCTTCTATGTCGACGCGCGGCTCAACCTCGCGATCGTCGAGCGCCGGCTGGAACGCCCGTCGACCGCGCTTGCCGTCATCCTCCCGGCGCTGCTGCTCACGCCGTCGGACGCGGCGTTCCTCGGCGAGCTCGGAACCGTCCTCGTCACCATCGGCGAAGCCGAGGCAGGCCTCGCCTGGCTCCGGCGGGCGCTCGCGGCCGACCCCGGCAGCCAGGCTGCGATGGCAAGCTGCCTCGGCGCGTTGTCCTACGCCTCGACGGTGACGGAAACCCAACGTCGACGGCTCTACGGTGCGGCAGCAGCGCAGGCGCGCGGCGATCATCCGCAGAGTCCGGCGCCGCCGTTGCGGGCGGATGGCCGGATCACGATCGGCTATGTCTCCGCCACCTGGCGCGAGCATCCGACGGCGCAGCAGGTAGCGAGACTGCTCGCCCACCATCGACGAGATCGCGTCCGCACCATCGCCTATGCCGATATGCGTCATCGCGATGCGCTGACCGATCGTCTGGAGGCCTCGGTCGAGGTGTGGCGCGATACGACGGGGCTGCCGGACCGATCCGTGGCCGAGCTGGTCCGCGCCGATGCCGTCGACGCCCTGGTCTTCCTCGCGCCTCACGAAGAGGGCATGCGGCGGCACCTTCCCGCGCGCCGCGCCGCGCCGCTGCAGATCAGCCTTCACGACATAGCGACCAGCGGCTTCGAGGAGATGGACGCCTGGATCACCGACGAGGTTCTGCATCCGGCGGATACGAGCGAATGGTTCTCGGAGCGGCTGATCCGCCTCCCGTCCCTGTTTCTCGCTCCGCCGCTCGCCGAGCGGCCGGCGGCGGCGAGGTCGGGGGCTGTCCGCTTCGCATCGTTCAACAACCCGGCCAAGCTTTCGGTCCCGGCGCTCGAGGCCTGGGCCGAGATCCTCCGCCTCGTGCCGTCCGCCTCGCTCCTGCTCGCCTATCGGACCCTCTACCGGGATCCGGCCGTGTCTCTTCGCGTAAGGCGGGTGATGGCCGGGCGGGGCATCGATGAGTCCAGGATCGTCTTCGAGGCCGGAACGCTCGCGCGCGACGAGCACCTGGACAGGGTCGCGGCCACGGACGTCGTTCTCGATCCCTTTCCGTACAACGGCAACACGGCGACCATGGAAGCCCTGTGGATGGGCGTGCCGGTGGTGAGCCTCGCGGGCACGCGCTTCGTCGGCCGGATGGGAACGGATCTCCTGACGAAGATCGGCCATGCGGATCTCGTGGCGAGGAGCGTCGAGGCGTATGTCGCGATCGCCGTCGCTCTCGCCGGAGATCCGTCGCGGCGCGCCGCGCTCCGCCGGACGCTGCGGGCGGCAGTCCAGGGCTCCGATCTGATGGCGCCCGACCGTTTCGCCCGAGCCTTCGAGGATGCCGTGATCGACCTCGTGCAGCGCCGGCGCCGGTAACGGGGATGACGCTGCCGACATTCGAGTCCGTGGCGGCCCGGCATCGCGCCGGCGACGCGGCTTCCGCCTTGCGCGGCTATGCCCAGCTTCTCTGCCATCACGCGGCGGAAGGGCTACTGCTGCAGCTGATCGGTGTCGCCTTTCATCAGCTGGGTCACCCGGCGGAAGCGCTGCGCTGGCTCAAGCGAGCCTTGTCGGTCGTCGGGCCTGAGCCGGTTCTCATGCATAATTTCGGCGAGTCCGCCTGGGCCGTCGGCGATACCGCGGCCGCCATCGCCGCCTATCGGCTGGCGCTCGCCGGGCAGCCGGACCTCGTCGACAGCCGTGTGTCGCTCTCGTTCCTGCTGCGGGAGTCGGGTGCCACCGACGAGGCGCGGCGCGAAGCGCGGCTCGCCGTGGCGGCGATCCCCTCGCATGCGCGCGCCCTGACCGCGCTCGGCCTGTCGGACGAGACGGTAAGCGAGCTCGCGCGTGCGGCGAGCGTGTCGCCGGACGACGCGATGCCCTGGATCAATTTCGGTGCCATGCTGCTGCGCGATGCGAAGCTGGGCGCCGCGGCGCGTGCAAATCGCCGGGCCCTCGCGCTCGCGCCGAGCACGGGCGAGGCGCTGGTCAATTACGGCTCGATCGAGCTCGGTCTCGGCCGGCCCGGCGGCGCCGTGAGACTGCAGAAGCGCGGCCTCGCGCTTCGCTCGACGCCGGTGCTGCACAGCAACCTGCTGTTTGCGATGTCGTCCGATCCGGACACGTCGGACCACGCCTTGCTGGCCGAAGCCCGGCGATGGGGCAGCGGAATCTCCGCCGCGGTCCAGGGTTGGCGATGGGCCCATCCGCCGCGTGGCGACGATCCGGAGAAGCCGCTCGTCATCGGCTATCTCTCCGCCGATTTCCGTCAGCATCCGGTCGCCGGCAACGTCGTCGAGCTGCTGGCACGGCACGACCGCCGCCGCTTCCGCGTGAAATGCTATGCCGAGATCCATCGCCCCGATGCGATGACGGAACGCTTCCGCGCGCTGTCGGATCGCTGGGTCCCGATCGGCGGCCAGAGAGACGTCGACATCGCCGCCGCGATCCGGCGCGACGCCGTCGACATCCTCGTCGTTCTCGGCGGCCACACCGCCTCCAACCGGCCGGCGATCGCGGCCTGGCGGCCGGCGCCGGTGCAGGCGAGCTTCCACGCACCGTCGACGACGGGCTTGGCCGAGATCGACTGGTGGCTGTCCGATGCCGAGCTGACGCCCGCCGGATGGGAGGATCGCTTCGTCGAGCGCCTGTATCGGCTGCCGGTCATGTACACCTTCCAGGCGCCCGCGATTTCCTTGCAGCCGAGCGGATCGAGGGACCGCGCGATTCCTGTTCTCGGCTCCTTCAACAATCCGGGAAAGCTCAACGGCGCGGTCCTCGCGGCGTGGCGGCGGATCCTGGAGCGCCTGCCCGCGGCGCGGCTCCGCCTCGGCTATCACGGCTTCTTCGAGGATCCGGCGCTGCAGCAGCGGATCCGCCTCGCGCTTCCGGGCGTCGCATCCCGCGTCGACTTCCTGCCTCGCGCCGAAAGCGCGGCCGAGCACTTCGCGCGCCTCGCGGAGGTCGATCTGATCCTCGACACCTTCCCCTTCGGCGGCAACACCTCGACCTTCGAGGCGCTGTGGGCCGACGTGCCGGTGATCACGTTGAACGGCGATCGCTTCGTCGGTCGCGTCGGCGCGGCGATATGCCGGTGCATCGGAGCGGAGGAACTCATCGCCGCCGATGTCGAGGATTACGTCGAGCGCGCCATCGCGCTGGCCGGCCGGAAGGAAAGGCCGCAGCGTCTGCGCGAGCGCCTTTCAGGATCGGTGATGATGGATTACCCGACGCAGACGGCGGCGCTGGAAGACGCCTACCGCCGGATGTGGCGCCGCTATTGCGGCCAGGACTGAGGGCGCCGACGATCCGGAGTCAACCACGACGCCGCCAGGCGCGCCCGCCGAAGGCGGCGGGGCGCCGGCGGAAGCAGAGCCTCAGGTGATGTTGGAAATGTCGACCGGGCCGTGCCGGAACACGATCCACTTCTTGGTGTCGGGACGGAACTCGATCCCGTAGGCGGTCTTGAGGAAGATCCGCATCGGCGGATTGCCGCCGCCCTCGCGCTGGGTGCGCTCGAAGTCGATCAGGGGCGAGAGACTGAAGACCCGGCCCCAAGCGAGCGGCGGGTTGCCGTCCTTGTAGGTCTCCTCGTCGTTGTTCACCTGGTCGCAGAGCTGCCAAGCGTCCTCGACATCGTCCCAAGCGGTCCTGACTTTTTGTTCGGTCATCGATTCTTCTCCGTTGCACCGGATCCTTAGCACCGCCCCGATGGTCATCGAGGCGGGCGGGGATCATCGCTTATCCGTCGCGTTCGCGGTAGGCCGCCACGCGTCAGCCGACTGTTCGGCCTTCGTTCGCTCCTCGGCCGTCAGGCGATGCTTCAAGATCCCGATATTCTCCGCAGCAGGCTTAAAGCCGGACCGTTCGGCGAGCAAGAGCCAAACATAGGCCTGCTGGAGATCGGGCGGCGTGCCGGGGGCGCCGTTGGCGGTGAGAACCCCCATGAGGTACTGCCCGGCGGGCTCGCCGAAATTCGCCGCACGCTCCGCCCAACGCCGGCCTTCCACCGGGTCCGGCGCTCCGCCGCGGCCCTCGAGCAGGAAGAACGCCCATTGCGCCATTGCCGGCGGGACGCCGCCTTCGGCGGCCAGCGAGTACCATTGCCGCGCCTGGCCGACGTCGACCCGGCCGGCATCGCCGTGGTGATACATCACCGCAAGATTGTATTGAGCGAAGGGCTGTCCCTGCTTCGCCGCCAGGATGAGCATGTCATGCGCTGCGACGGTGTCGCGCGGCACGCCGAGCCCGGCGAGCAGAATTCCGCCCATCAGCGTCTGCGCATCGGCATCGCCGCTGGCGGCGAGCGGCTTCAGTATCGACACGGCGTCGGCGTGCCGGCCTCCGGCCATCGCCGCCTCGGCATCCTTGACCGTCGCGGCGACGGACGCGCCGGTGGTCGCGAAGCCTGCAAGCACGAGCGCGAGAAGTATTGTCCTGATCATCACGAGTCCGAATTCGATTGGCTGACGACGTAGATATTCGGAGGAAGCGGCGTGTTCAAGGCCGTCGCAACCGACGCAGCGCGTTGCCGACTTCCGCGATGACGGGCGCCCAGGCGCCGCGCGCCGGCTGACGGAAGAGTCGCATCGAGGGATACCACTCGGTCGTGCTTCCCGACAGGCGCCAGCGCCAGTCCGGAATCCAGGTGAGCAGGGTCCAGACCGGCAATCCGAGAGCGCCTGCCAGGTGGCAATAGGCGGTGTCGACCGAGACCAGGAGATCGAGGCCGGCAATACATGCCGCCGCATTGTCGGGATCGCGCAGCGCCGGCGCGAGGTCGGCGATCTTCGGCTCGAAGCCGCACCGCTCTATGTCGCCGTTCCCCGGGGCCACCATCAGCCCGACCCAGGCGATGCCCGGGATCTCGAGCCAGGGCGCGAGCATCGCGAGCGGGATCGATCGCTCGTGGTCGCGCGGATGACCGGGATTGCCGCCCCATACCAGCCCGACGCGCAGCCGATCCTGCGCCTCGATCCGATGCGCCGCCGGACCCTTGAGGTAGGGCGGTGCCGGCGGTGGGCGGCCGATCTGGTCGAGCAGGCGCGGCAGGTTCAGCAGAGGCGCTGCGACATCATGGGAAGGGATGTCGGGCTGCGACGCGATCTCGATGTCGGGAAACGAGGCGCGGAAGAGGTTCGCGAGCCGGGAGTGGCCGAAGAAGACGAGGTTCCGATGCCGCTCCTTCATCATCGGCAGGTATCGCGCGAACTGGAGAGCGTCGCCCAGCCCCTGCTCCTCGTGAACGAGAAGCCGCCGCTCGCCGAGAGGCTCGCCGGACCATCGCGGCGCCGTGCCGGGCGCCTTCTCGAAGCGGCCGACGCGCCAGCGCCACTCGTACTCCGACCATGCCTCGGCGTCCCGGCCCAGCAGGAACAGCGGTGTCGCCCGGTTGAAATGCGCCTCGGCGGAATCCGGCTGCAGCGCGATGGCGTCGGCGAAGCGGCGTTCCGCCTCCGCAAGCGCGCCGAGAGCGAGCGCCGCCATGCCGAGGTTGTTCAGCACGACGACCGAGTCCGGTGCCAGAAGACGCGCGCGCCGCGCCCAGCGGTAAAGCGCGTCGGTCGCGCGCGCGCCGTCGATGATCGCGACGGCTTCGACCAGCGCTTCGATGCCGCCCGGCGCCAGCGCGAGCAGGCGGCGGACGGCGCGCCCTGCCTCGTGCGGCTCGTTGCGCTCCCGAAGATGGCGCGCGAACGCGAGCAGCGAGGCCGGCGTCGCGCCGATCGCCAACGCGCGCTCGAGCCAGCGGCGAGGCTGCGCGTCATCGGCGATCCCGAGGCCCGTCAGGGAGTCGACGACATCGGGGGCAAGCGCCGTCGCCCGGCGCAGGGCATGTGCGGCGGCGCGATACCGATGCGCGCTCAGCTCGACGCCGCCCAGGCTGAGCCAGGATTCCCAGGCGGCCGGAGCGATCGCGACGAGCGCCCTCGCCGCAAGCGCCGCAGACGCAGCCGTCTCGCCCTGCAGGCTGTCGACGAGGTTGCGCAGAGGCGGCGCCGCGCCGGGCTCGATCGCGAGCGCGCGGCGGAAATCGCCACGCGCGGCGGTCGCGTCGCCCGCGACCTGCAGGGCCAGGCCGCGATTGGCGTAGGCCGGCCAGAAGCCGGAGGCGCCCTCGATCAGGCGGCTGTAGAGCCGGATCGCGCCGGCGAGGTCGCCGGCGAGCTGACGGGCATCGGCGGCGGCGAGCGCGGCATTCGCGTCGAAGGTCGAGCTCATTTGTGACCCCGGACCCCGACGTTATGCCTCCTCAGGAATACCTCACTCTCCGAGCCAGGCTTCGATCTCGGTTCGAAGCTTCTCGGAAGGATGGACCCGGCCGCGCTCGACCTTGCTGAAATGGCCTTGGCGGATGCCGAGCCGCCGCGCCGCCTCTTCCTGGGAGACGCCCAGCATGCGGCGATGGTGCCGGACCCGTTCGGCGATCTCGGCTGCCTGCGCGGAGTCGGCGGCGGCGACGGGCGCCGTCTCGGTCGAGCGTAGGTAGTAGGTCCTGATCATGTCGGGCGCCTCGATCGCGATCTCGGCATCGAGCCAGGTCGACGCCCAGCCATGGCGATTGCCGTTGTCGGCGGCATCGCCGACGTAGCGCCAGGCCGAGATCACGCCATCCTCTGCCATGGTCGACAGCGCCTTCTCCAGACGCGAACGGCTCTTTGCCGGATAGCGCCTGTTGAGCTCCTCGCCGACCGCATCCAGGAGCGTGCGCACGCTGAAGCGCTGCGTGAACTGGCCGCTGCGCGCATGCGCCTGCCATTGCCAGCTGGTGTAGCGCGTCAGCCGCTTCTCCCATTTGCGGCGCACCGGATCGTACTGAAGCGCGCGCTGGAAGAGCAGGCCGGTCTGGCGCCCGGCGCCGAAGAGGAAGGCGGCGAAGGCCTTACCCGGCCGGAAGATGAAGCGCTCGACGTCGAGATAGCCGTCGAGGCGGATCTGCCCCATGCGATCGGTGATCACGAAGGGGCGGCTCTGCAGGCTCTTGATCGTCGATGAGCGCTGGCGGCGCCCGTCGGCCGCGCCTTCGTAGACGCGGACTTCGCCGATATCGATCCAGAGGTTCTGGATATGCGAGAGCGCCTTCAGCATCTCGGCGCGCTGCTCCGGCTCGTAGCCGCCGCGGCGTCCCTGGCCGCCGCGCTTCGGCTTGAGGCCGCGCATCGCCAGGATCTCGTCGACATCGGCGACGGCGGCATCGTCGGCGGCGCGCGCCTGGTTGAGATAGATCGCGCAGAGCGCATCGAGCCCGTCGGCATCGAGATCGGAGAGCTCGCTCTGCTGGCGCCACATCGTTGTGACCCAGGCCTGCAGGCGCTGCTCGGGCAGCAGCGGCTCGGAATCCATGACGGCGGGGCGAAGCTGCGCATAGCCGCTGGCGCCGTTGCGCCTGAGCGGCGCGGTCGGCCAGGGCGTGCCTTCGACCTTGCGGAAAGTATTCTTGTAGAGCGCTTCGCGGATGTCGTGGAAATGCCCGGAAGCGAGCACGATCATGGTGCCGGGCGGGATCTGCGGCAGTGCCTGCATCGCCGCATCGGGATGGCGCAGCAGCTCCCCGAGATAGCCCTCGGGGCGATGCGGCGGCAGCAGCAGCTCGACCAGCGCCGCGGCGGTGTCCTCGGCATGGGTGGTCAGCAGATAGGCGAGCCGGCGCGCCAGGATCTCCTCGCTCTGCGCCTTGTCCTCGGCCGCCCAGGCCGAGACCGAGACCGCGATCCAGCGCGCGACCTTGTCGATCGCCGCCGCCTCGGCGAGAAAGTTCTCGGCGAGCCTTTGTCCGACGGCGAGACACCCCTCGCTCAGGCTCGCGCGCGATCCCGAGGAGCGCACGGCGACGCCGAGACGACGCGCGATCACGGCGCCGACGAGCTGCGCCACCGCGTCATGGTCGGCTGCGATCCCGGCGCGGATGGCCGCGGCCCATTGCTCCTGCGTCTGGGTCTCGGTCTCCGATCGCCTGATCGCCGCGATGGCGTGCTTGAGCCGCCGGTCGATCGGCGAGCCGATCCAGGCGGCCGGGACGACGAAGGTCTTGTCGCCTTTCGGCGGCAGCGGAACGGCGAGCTCCGCCAAGCCGGCCAGAGGAAGGGCGAGCTGTGGGCTCGATTTGCGTCGCGTGGGCAAGTGGCTCTCCGGGGGCGCTCAGCCTAGCCCAGACCTCTCCGCGATTGCTCCCCCGAATTGCTCTGCCAGGGTGTCGCAACCCTTCCCGGCGGGCTTTGATGACCGGACTTTTCACGCTGCATCTGTGATAGGTAGCCTCGACGCGTTGAATTTGAGGTTAGGTGCTTGGTTGGTTGATCTGGGTGGTTAGGTTAGGGTAATTATTGTTGTTTGTCATATAGTTACGATATTTCTGGTTTGCTTTCGGGGGTTCTTTGGTTGGGCCACCGGGATTCTCACGCTGCATCTGTGATGCATGAATAAAGTTCGAGGCTTGGGTTGGGCTGGTTTGGCCGATATCGGGGGAAAAGTCCCCGGGATTCCGAGACATCCACGCTGTATCGGTGAGGCTGGGCGGTCTCCCGAGGCCGGTGCACGCTGCATCGGTGAGGGTCCGGCTGGGTAGCCACGCTGCATATGTGAGGGGATTGCGCTGCATCGGTGATGGGGGCGTGGTTATGCACGCTGCCTGTGTGATCATGGTCCTATAAGAAGACCTGTATCTCCTGTATCGGAGGGTTCGACCCGATCAGCGATTCAGCGTGGATTTTCGGGGATGGTTTACCGGCGCTGGGCTGCAGGGCTACGGGTCGTTGGAGTTCGCGTCGGCGCGCGAGGCGTACGGGATCGCGCCAGCGATCACGCTTGAGCCGAGCGCTCGCACGGCGCGTCCGTGGTTTTCATCCAAGCGAGGTCCGCCGCCACGGAGTCACGCATCACGGAGTCACGCATCACAGACTCAGCGTGGACAAGTGAGTTTATCGGGGATGAGGTCCGAGGCTGTGGGATCGGCGCTTGGAAGGGGGGCCCGGGGCTGTCTAGGGTGACCGGCGAAACGGGTTTTCAGG